>JAEIGA010003042.1_pt1 | contig 26415 bp, 23 predicted proteins | sample 9270691 | NCBI WGS metagenome assembly JAEIGA01 (sample SAMN17057246, study PRJNA624740) | gut metagenome | biome: biome; isolation source: fecal sample | host: Bos grunniens | place: China: Xizang | collected 2019 | reverse complement strand
GACGGCAGTCTCTCCGTCAAGGCACAGCAGCTTCTCGAATATGCTTTTCATAAGAGTATCATAATCGCCTCCCGGATGGTCTGTGCGGCCGATTGCTCCTGCAAAAATCGTGTCACCGCAGAACATTACCTTCTCTTTCCTCTCCAGATAGCATAGTCCTCCCTTTGAATGTCCCGGTGTTTCGATGACTTCGAAACGGAGTGAACCTACCTCTATTGTCTCTCCCTCCTTTACAAATCGTGCAGCCGCTTCTGCGCCCTCGCCTATGATGAAGGATGCGTCCGGCAGAGGCAGACCATAAGATCTGCTGACAGTAGGATTGGTCGTCTCAATGGTGTATACTTCTTCCTCGTGCATGAAGACAGGGACTCCGTAACTTCTTGCGAATTCAGCAACTCCGAATATATGGTCGAAATGGCAGTGAGTCAGCATGATACAAACCGGCTTCAGGCTTTTGGCCGCGATAAATCCCTTGAGTTCCGCTGTCTCTTCTGCTCCGTATGCACCCGGGTCTACGATAGCGCACGCGCCTGTTTCATCCCAGACAATGCTGCAGCGTGTCTGAAAAGGGTTGAATGTAAAATGTTCTATGTTTACCATCTAAAAAATCATTAAAACATACAAAAATAAGAAAAGGTTTTGTTATTTTTGCTGAACATTGGAGAGAAACTGCAAACTAAAACGTAAATAATTATGCATATTGCAATTGCGGGTAATATCGGAAGCGGAAAGACTACGCTTACAAAGATGCTTGCTGCCCATTATGGCTGGATTCCTAAGTTCGAGTCCGTTGATTATAATCCTTATCTTGCTGATTTTTATGAAGATATGGAGCGCTGGTCGTTTAATCTTCAGGTATATTTCCTGAATAAGCGCTTCAAGGATGTTGTCGATATATCAAAGGAAGATGCTGTCATCATTCAGGATCGTACCATTTATGAAGATGCGCGAATCTTTGCGCCTAACCTCCATGGTATGGGCCTTATGAGTACGAGAGATTTCGAGAACTATTCGGACCTCTTCGATCTGATGATGTCCCTCGTGAACCCGCCTGATCTTCTCATCTATTTAAGAAGTTCCATTCCTAACCTTATCGGTCAGATTCAGAAGAGAGGCCGTGAGTACGAAAAGAGTATCCGTATCGATTATATAACCGGTCTTAACGAGCGTTACGAGAACTGGATCAAGGATTATAAGCATAATCTGCTGATTCTTGATGTGGACAGAATCAAGTTCGAAAATCGTCCTGAGGATTTCCAGGAGGTAGTGGATAAGATCGATGCAGAACTTTTCGGACTCTTCCCGAAGGAGTAGCATAATCCTCGATTAGTATGAAAAGAATAGCCCTCGCCCTGCTGGCAGTGCTGCTTTTTGCGTCGTCCTGCACGCCAAAAGGCCTTTATCCGCGCGCAGCAAAGACCGTCCGTATAGTATCTTATAATGTCGGTGTCTTTGCCAAGTGGGATGGCTCAAGTATCCCTTTTACCGCATCCATCCTTAAGGAACTGAATCCGGATGTGATTGCTCTTCAGGAACTTGACAGCTGCGCCCGTCGTACTGGTAAAGTTAATCAGCTTCAGAGTCTTGCTGCTGAAATGGGTGCGGACTGGGACTATTCATTTGCCCCTGCCTTGAAATCTTTCCAGGGTGGATCTTATGGAGTAGGAGAGGCTTGGAATAGCGACAGAATGAAGGTTGTGGACAAATTCCATATCAATCTTCCTAAAGGTAAGGGCTCAGAAACACGCGCTCTGGTGGTTGTTGAATATGAGGACATGGTTGTGGCAGGTACGCATCTTGATCATAGAAATGATTCATCTCAGCTGGCACAGGCTGTTCTTCTGACTGAAACTCTCAAGGAACGCTATGCTGATTCTAAGAAGCCTGTATTTGTATGCGGAGACTTCAATGCCTATCCTGACAGCAAGACCATAAAGTACTGCAGAGAGCATTGGGATGTACTTACTCCAGACAAGACAACTTATCCTGAGTGGGGAGCATTAAAGGAGATGGAAACAGAGCCTCAGACAGTAGAGACCACTCCGGGAATCTGTATAGATTATATCATGATTCTTAAGAATGGTGTTGATTATAAGGTAGTTGCTGCTGACGTGTGCGTGCCGTTCGAATCTGGTTCCGTGTTCGCTTCCAGCGATCATCTTCCTGTCTATGTTGACGTGAAGTTTTAGAGTTTGAAATCTATATATTGACAAGGGGGAGCGAAAGCTCCCACTTTTTTGTGTTTTTTGTCGCAAAAGGTCGAAAATTTTTACCAAATTTGTGTTCTGGATTGATATTTGTATCCAAAACAGACTTTTTGTAGAATAAGATTTGACCAAAAGACAATGGCTGACCGTATATTAGGCAATGTAAATGTACCTCGTCTCAGAGAGGTTTTCAAGAATTTTGAACAGATCAGCATAGATGATGACTTCTGTATCATAAATATGAAGTTCAACAAGCCTCAGCGCAGCATCAACTTCCCTTTCAGATTTGATGGAACCTTGATGGTGTGGTGTATCAAGGGCAGCTTGAGCATATCTGTAAATCTTAATGAATATGTTCTCAAGGAGAATAATCTGTTTATCTGTATTCCCGGTAATATCTTCAGACTCAATGAGGTAGTAGGAGACCCCGACGAAATGCAATATGTGTGCATTGCTATGTCACGTAAGTTTTCTGCAGATCAGAAAGTGGATGTGAACAAGATATTTTCCAATGCCTTGACCCTGGTGCATAATCCTAGTGTATCCATTCTCAAGGAAGAGGCAGATCTTATGGCGGGGCATTTGAACATGATGAGCAAGGTTGCTGCTTCTGAAGTTCCTTTCAAGAAGGAGTGTGTCCAGTCGCTATGGACATCGATCCTTTATATCTTCGCTGGTATGCTCGACCGTAGAGATCCTGAAACAGAAGGCGATGCATCAACAAATAGAAGCCGTATCCTTTTTGAGCAGTTCATCGGTCTTGTGGCCAGGTATCATACCCAGCAGCGTAACGTGGGTTTCTATGCGGACAAGCTTTGCCTGACTCCGAAATATCTCTCCAAGCTGATAAAGACAGCCACAGGAAAATCCGCTCCGGAATGGATTGATGCCTATGTCATACTTGAAGCCAAGAATATGCTCAAATATTCCAATGAATCGATAAAGGAAATCGTATATAAGCTCAATTTCCCTAACCAGTCTGTATTTTATAAGTTCTTCAAAGCCCGCACTGGTATGACTCCAAGCGAGTATAGGAATGCATAGAGCTCAAATTTAGGCAAATTTGCTTACAATTCGAAACTTAGCTTGCTTCAGTTTAGCTTAGTATATACGTATAAATTGTTCTTTTTGGATAGAATTTATATGTATAAGTGGATTTGATGTTAAAAATTATCTCTAAAATTTGGAATTTGATATTAAATCGTTACCTTTGCATCAGACATCAGAAATTTTTTTCGTGTCTATTTGTTAAGTTCGTTTTATATACGGCAGGGTTCCTTGGGGAGGGGACCCTGCTAATTTTATGTAAATAACCCCAATTTAGTTGATTTCTGTGATTTTCGGTAGGCGTTTACTTAATATTTTGTATATTTGGGCGTTTTTAGACTAAGGTAACGTAAATCATACTGACTAATAATTATTAACAATAAAAACAAACAACAATGAACAACAAAAAAGGTAATGTATTTGCGATTGGAATCTGCTTTTTCCTTTTTGCAATGGTTTCTTTCGTAACCGGACTCCAGAACCCAATGGGTATCATCGCTAAGGCTCAGTTCGGAGCAACAAACTTCATGTCACAGCTCGGTAATGCAGCGAACTTCATCGCTTATGCATTCCTCGGTCTCCCTGCAGGTTTCCTTCTCAAGGGTAAGGGTTACAAGTTCACAGCTCTTGCTGCGGTTTCTGTAGGTTTTGTAGGTGTAGGTATTTCATACCTCTCTGGAATTTTCGGAAGCTTTGCCGTATATCTTCTCGGTGCATTCGTATCAGGTTTCTCAATGTGTATGCTTAACACAGTGGTGAACCCTCTTCTCAACACTCTCGGTGGTGGTGGAAACAGAGGTAACCAGCTCATCCAGCTTGGTGGCTCACTCAACTCACTTGCCGCTACAATCGTTCCTACTCTTGCAGGTTACCTTATCGGTGAGGTTACTGCACAGACTCAGGTAGCTGACGTTAACCTTGCACTCTTCATCGCAATGGCAATCTTCGCTCTTGCATTCGTGATCATCTTCTTCTCAGAGATTCCTGAGCCAGAGCTTGAGGCTGCAAAGGCAGCTGGTGCACAGCCACAGGAGAGCACAATGGAGAGCATCAAGGGTGCGGTTTCTCACAAGAACCTCGTATTCGGTATCTTCGCTATCTTCTGCTACGTAGGTGTTGAGGTAGGTATTCCAAATGTTGCAAACCTTTACATGACGGACTCTGTTGCTAACGGTGGTCTTGGTATCGCAGCTGGTGCGGCGGGTTCACTCGTAGGTGCATACTGGTTCCTCATGCTTATCGGTCGTCTTGCTGGTGGTGTTATCGGTGGAAAGGTATCAAGCCGTACAATGACATCTGTAGTGTGCTCTACAGCGATCCTTTTCCTCGTTTGCGCAATGTTCCTTCCTAAGACAGTTACAATGTCACTCCTCGGATCGACAGTTCCTGTAAGCGTTCTTTTCTTTGTTCTTTGCGGTCTCTGCACTTCAGTAATGTGGGGAGCAATCTTCAACCTTTCTGTTGAGGGTCTTGGAAAGTATACTTCAATCGCTTCTGGTCTCTTCATGGTAATGGTATGCGGTGGTGGTATCCTTCCACTCGTTCAGGGTGCTGTCGCTGACGTAGCAGGTTACATCAACAGCTACTGGGTACTCGTTGCAGCTCTTGCATACATGCTCTGGTTTGCTGTTGCCGGCTCAAAGGTAAAGAAGGCATAACATACATAAACACATAATTAAAGCTTAAAGACACAATGGATTCAACATTCGTAGTAGGTATTGATGTCGGTGGACAGACATCCAAGCTCGGCGTTGTAGACGCAAGAGGAACAGTTCTCGCACAGACAGTCATCCGTACAGACACATATAACGAGATCGAACCTTATATCGCAGAACTTGCTGAGGCAGTAAGGAAGATCATCAAGGAAGCAGGTGTAGAGGGTAATGTAAGAGGTATCGGAGTAGGAGCGCCAAACGCTAACTATTATGACGGTACAATCGAGAATGCAGTTAACCTTTCTTGGGGCGGAGCTAAGTCTATCCCATTTGCAAAGCTTCTTTCTGAGGCAGTTGACGGTCTCCCTGTATCACTTACAAACGATGCGAACGCTGCTGCAGTAGGTGAAATGACCTATGGCGCTGCGAGAGGTATGAAGAACTTCATCATGATCACTCTCGGTACAGGTGTCGGTTCAGGTATCGTAATCAACGGTGACGTAGTTTACGGACACGATGGTTTCGCAGGTGAGCTCGGACACGTTACAGCAGTACGCAACAACGGACGTTCATGCAACTGTGGTAAGACAGGATGTCTCGAGGCTTATGCTTCAGCTATCGGTATGGCAAAGACTGCACGCGAGTGGCTTGAGCTCAGCGATGAGCCATCACTCCTCCGTAGCCTTGACAACATCACTTCAAAGGATGTTTACGAGGCAGCTAAGGATGGTGACAAGCTTGCTCTCAAGGTATTCGATTTCACAGGAAAGATGCTCGGACGTTCTTTTGCTGATTTCATCGCATTCAGCGCTCCAGAGGCTATCGTTCTTTTCGGAGGTCTTGCTCGTGCTAAGGAGTTCCTCCTTGGTCCTATCGAGGAAGCGATGAATGCAAACCTCCTTCCATTGTGGAGAAATAAGGTGAAGATCGTATTCTCTCAGCTCAAGGAGTCTGATGCTGCCATTCTTGGTGCATCTGCTCTTGCTTGGGAACTCTAATTGATCGTTTCATATATAAAGGCTGCCAGCTCTTCTGAAGCTGGCAGCCTTTATTGTGCTTGGTCGTATTTACAAATGAATGGCTAAGAAAGTACAAGTATGATAATCCTGCATTGGCTAAATTTGCATAGACCCATGATTATACCCACATAAACGAATATCACTATGAAACGTTCGGAAATAAACAGCGCAATCAGATATGCTGCTGAAGTAATGACTGAGAACCACTTCTATCTTCCAGAATGGTCAGAATGGACTCCGGAAGAATGGACTTCCAAAGGTGAAGAATGTAGTGAAATATGGAACAACGGACTAGGTTGGGATGTAACAGATTTCGCAACCGGCGACTTTGAAAAGATCGGTCTTACTGCAGTAACTATCCGTAATGGAAATGTGGCTCTCGATAAGAAGCCGTATTGCGAAAAGATCATGATCGTAAGAGAAAATCAGGTCACTCCTATCCATTTCCATTGGAAGAAAATGGAGGATATCATCAATAGAGGAGGTGGTGACCTGTGCATCAAGATCTGGCCTTCAAATCTCGATGAAGAATTATTGATGGATGATTGCCAGGTCAAGATTGATGGAATCTGGAGAACCTTCAAGGCTGGTGAGACTTTCCGTCTTAAGCCAGGACAGAGCATCTCGTTTACTCCATATATATACCATACCTTCTGGGCGGAAGGTGGTACATGTCTGGCCGGTGAGGTTTCTACCGTTAATGATGATGCCAATGACAATCGTTTCTACGAGCCGCTTGGCCGTTACACTGAATTAGTCGAGGATGAGCCTGTATACAGGTATCTCTGTAATGAATATCCAAATCTGAAAAAATAATGAAGAGGTTTCTCATATTGTCTGTACTCTGTGTCCTTGCTCTCTCGTGCTGTACTAAGCAAAAGATAGAGTGGGTGACTGATCCTGTGGATTATGTCAACCCTCTGATTGGTACGCTTACCAAGTATGAGATATCAAACGGAAATGTGTATCCTGTGGTTGCTATGCCATGGGGTATGAATTTCTGGACGGCTCAGACAGGTAAGATGGGAAACGGCTGGATTTATTCATATAATGAAGATAAGATAAGAGGCTTCCGTCAGACTCATCAGCCACATGTGTGGTTGAGGGATTATGGCCAGTTTGCCATTCTGCCAGTGACTAAAGGCCCTGTCTTTGACGAGGACGAACGAGCAAGCTGGTATTCTCATAAGATCGAAAACGCCAAGCCTTATTATTATAGCGCATATCTCGCTGAATATGATGTGCTTGCAGAAATGGCACCTACGGAAAGAGCTGTTGTCTTCAGAATGACCTATCCTGAAAGGGAGATGTCCTATCTTGTGGTAGATGCCTTTGATGAAGGTTCTTATGTGAAGGTATTGCCAGAAGAAAACAAGATTGTAGGATATACAACAAAGAATGCAGGATCGGTAAGTTCTGATTTCTGCAATTGGTTTGTAATAGAGTCTGATACTCCTTTTGCATACCTTGCATGTGTCGAAAACGGAGAGTTCAGGAATATAGCTGAAATCAAGGCAAATCATGCTGGAGCTGTGGTCGGATTCCCGACAGTCAAGGGTCAGCAGGTTCATTTCAGAATCGCCTCTTCTTTCATCAGCCTTGAGCAGGCGGAACTCAACTTGAAGGAAGTTGAAGGACGAAGCTTTGATCAGGTTGCTCAGGCTGGACGCGAAAGATGGAATGATGTACTTGGCAGAATAGAGGTGGCAGATGAAGATATTGATAATATAAAGACATTCTATTCATGCCTCTACAGAAGCCTTATCTTCCCTCACGATATTTCTGAGATTGATGCACAGGGCAACAGAGTGCATTATAGCCCTCACAACGGTCAGGTTTTGCCGGGACATATGTATGTGGATACAGGATTCTGGGACACTTTCAGAAGCTTGTTCCCTCTTCTTAATCTCGTGTATCCGGAAGAAAATGTCAAGATGCAGTCGGCTTTCGTGAATTCATATAAGGAGAGCGGATATCTTCCTGAATGGTCGGCTCCAGGCCACAGAGATTGCATGGTAGGACAGAATTCAGCATCGGTAGTGGCAGATGCATATCTCAGAGGTTTAAGAGGATATGATGCCGAAGCTTTATGGGAGGCTGTGACAAAGGGTGCGAATTCAGTGCATCCGGATTGTTTCTCTTCCGGTAGAGCAGGATGGAAAGAATATAACGAATTGGGTTATATACCATCTGATGCAGGTGTTTGGGCAGCTTCTGCCCGTACTCTTGAGTATGCGTATAATGACTGGTGCATTTATCAGTTCGGTAAGGCGCTTGGCAAGCCACAAGAGGAAATAGAACCTTATGCTAAGAGAGCTTTCAACTATAGAAATGTATTCTCTGATGAAGTCTCATTGATGAGAGGAAGAAATTCTAAAGGTGAATATGACGAGCCTTTCAATGAGCAGGCATGGGGTGGTGTATTTGTAGAGGGTAATGCTCTACATTATACTTGGTCTGTTTTCCATGATCCTGCAGGTTTGATTTCTCTTATGGGATCGGATGAGGACTTTGCCGCCCAGATTGACAGAGTCTTTGATACTCCGCCGATTGTGGATCCTGCAATATATGGAGGCGTAGCCCACGAAGTTCAGGAAATGCAGATTGCATATATGGGAAATTACGCACACGGTAACCAGCCTGCGCAGCATATGATTTATCTGTATGATTGGTGCGCTCAGCCTTGGAAGGCACAGGCCAGAGTCCGTGAGGTAATGGAAAAGCTCTACAGCTGGTATCCTGATGGCTATTGCGGAGATGAGGACAATGGACAGACTTCTGCCTGGTATGTGTTCTCTGCACTGGGATTCTATCCTGTATGTCCTGGAACTGGAGAATATGCGCTTGGTAGCCCTCTGTTCAAGTATGCACGTATCAATCTTTCTGACGGCAAGGATGTAGTTATTTCCGCTGCAGAAAATTCACCATCTAACTGTTATATCACTTCGATGTCAGTTGATGGAAAGTCATGGACTAAAAACTATCTGACGCACCAGCAGCTTGTCTCAGGTGCAGATATCGATTTCAGAATGTCGGCTGTGCCGAATACAAGCAGAGGTACTGCTGAGCAGGATAAACCCTATTCATTTTCTAACGAAAGATAGTCATGAAAAGATTTATATCGGAAATACTCCTTGCCATGATGGCAATCCTGTCAGCAGTTTCATGTGTTGACAAGGCAGGCGTGGAACCGCACTACCTCGCCAATCGCGCCCCTTTGGCAGAATCAGCCTTTTTGGAGCTGCCTATAGGTACAATTAAGGCTGGAGGATGGCTTCAGGAGCAGCTTGAACGTCAGGCAACAGGAATGACTGGACATATGGATAGCATCTATGTGCTGGTTGACGGTCCACGTAATGGATGGCTTGGCGGTGACGGTGATTGCTGGGAGAGAGGACCATATTGGATAGATGGATTGCTCCCTTTGGCTTATCTTCTTGATGATGACCAGCTTAAGGCAAAGGCTCAGCCATGGATAGAGTGGGCGCTCGCCAGTCAGAAGGAGAATGGATTTTTCGGACCAGATACAGACAGGGAGCCAGAGAGGGGAATGCAGAGAGATAATTCTCATGACTGGTGGCCAAGAATGGTGGTACTCAAGATTCTGAAGCAGCATTATCAGGCTACGGGTGATGATAGGGTCATACCTTTCATGACAAAGTATTTCAAGTATCAGCTTGAGCAGCTTCCACAGAAGCCTCTCGACCATTGGACCTATTGGGGAGCACAGAGAGCGGGTGACAATCTTGCTATTGTATACTGGCTTTATAACATTACCGGTGACGATTTCCTCTTGGAACTTGGCGAAATGATTCATGCCCAGAGTACAGACTGGACAGGAATTCATGGAAGTAATGACTACGACTATACACTTGGTGATCTTCATTGTGTGAATCTGGCTCAGGGCTTTAAGGAGCCTGCCGTCTATTGGCAGCAGAGCAAGGATCCACGACATCTGGCCGTTCTTCATAATGGAGCAGATAGAATACGTCAGCAGGTGGGTTTGCCTAATGGTCTTTGGGGCGGAGATGAGAATGTCTATACTTCCGATCCTACTGCAGGTTCTGAACTTTGCACCGCAACTGAGATGATGTTTTCTCTTGAAGAGATTCTTAGAATCAGCGGCGATGTCCGTTGGGCGGATTATCTTGAGAGAGTTGCATACAATGCGATGCCTACCCAGATTGATGATGACTTTTCATCAAAGCAGTACTATCAGCAGACCAATCAGGTGCAGGTGACTAAGTACCATCGTGACTTTACAGTGGCTCATGATGATACAGATATCCTTTTTGGAGAGCTTACCGGATATCCTTGCTGTGCATCGAATATGCATCAGGGATGGCCTAAATTTACTCAGAATCTCTGGTATGCTACAGCTGACAGAGGACTTGCCTCTCTCGTATATGCTCCATCTGAAGTTACTGCAAAGGTGTCTGATGGTAAACTTGTCAATATAAAGGAAACTACTGATTATCCTTTCAGATCAGACATAACATTTACATTCTCATATCCTGAAGGTGGCAGATCGGCATCTTTCCCTTTCAGTTTCCGAATCCCGATGTGGTGTAAAGGAGCTAAGGTCAGCATCAATGGCCAGAATCAGGACATTGTAGCTGCTTCAGGAACTGTCGAAAGAATCGAAAGGGAATGGAAGGATGGAGATGTCCTTACTCTTGAACTCCCAATGGAAGTCAGTGCAGACAGATGGCATAAAGGAGCTGCTGTAGTAGAACGAGGCCCGCTTGTATATGCTCTCAAGATGACTGAGAACTGGAAGAAGAAGACTTTCACCGATGAGGAAAGCAAGACATATGGCCCATGGTATTTCGAGATAACATCTGACACTCCATGGAACCTCGCTTTGGATCGTGACCGCTTTGCGGATCCGGATAATTATAAGGTTATGGAAAAACCGATGACTGCCTATCCGTGGAATAGTGAAAACGCACCGGTGGTACTTGTAACAAAGGCTCAGGAAGTTGATAAATGGGCCATGTATAATGAATCGACCGGTCCGGTACGATATCGTCACATGGGATGGCCTGAAATTAAAGAAAAATTTGAAATAGAACTCATACCGTATGGTTGTACAACCTTACGATTGACAGAATTTCCACTTCGATAATAATAACAAATAAAAGCGCTAATCTAACTTTTTAAGAAAAGAAACACTAACCAACCAAGTGTCAGAGTACCAGGTGCTTGTGATACAAACGCTCGAAAGAGCACAAGAAAACCCTAAAAATTAATAACCAATCTATCATTCAATGAAAAGCAAACTAATCAAATTTTCTGCGCTGTTGCTGGTCTCATTGATTTCAGTAATGGCTGCAACTGCATTGTTCGCGCAGTCATCTAAGATTGCTGGAACTGTTTATGATGATAATGATGCACCTTTGGCAGGTGTAGTTGTCATGGTTGACGGAGCCAATGCAGTAACTACAACAGATGCAGACGGTAAGTATACAGTCAGCGTTCCCGCTTCTGCTAAGACCCTTACATTCTCATGCTTGGGAATGAAGGACCAGACAGTCACAATCGGTCAGCGCGCGCTGATTGATGTAATAATGGAAACTGATGCAACAATGCTTAATGAGGCTGTTGCAGTCGGTTATGGTACAATGATCCGTAAGGAGCTTTCAACTTCTGTCGCTTCAGTAAAGAACGAAGAACTTACAGAAAGAGCTACTGCAGTCAATGTTGCTCAGGCTCTCGCTGGTAAGATGGCCGGTGTACGTTCTATCTCTCAGTCAGGTCGTCCTGGCGGTACAATGGAGGTACGCGTCCGCGGTGTCGGCTCTATCAATGCCAGTTCAAACCCTCTTTATGTTGTTGACGGTGTCGTTGATGTTGCTCCTGAAATGATCAACCAGGCCGATATCGAGTCTATCGACGTACTTAAGGATGCTGCCGCTACTGCAATGTACGGTGCAAAGGGTGCGAACGGTGTCGTTCTCATCACTACAAAGGCAGGTAAGGCAGGTCAGGGTACAGTGACATTCGACTCAAGAACCGGTGTCAGCGTTCTTCACAGAACAATGGATCTCATGGACTCAGAAGAGTATATGTATCGTCTTGAGCAGTCTTATGCTTATGAGGGAGAGGTTGCTCCACACCTTCTTACTCCTAATGAGAAACTCTTCAAGTATCAGATGAATGCTGATGGTTCATATTATTATGATGAGAGAGGTCGCCTCGTCGCTACTCCGAGATACAATACAGATTGGCTGAAGGAGACTTTCCGTAATGCTCTTGTAACAACTAACTCACTCTCATTCAATCAGGGTACAGACAAGACTCAGGTTTATGCTTCCCTCGGTTATCAGGATGTTGAGGGTATCCTCATGAATACTTATGCTAAGAAGTATACAGCAAACCTCAGCATGAACTCACAGATCAAGAAGTGGCTCAAGCTTCGCGCAAACATATCTGCAGGTTATGACAAGACCAGTGGTGCGGATAATGAGGGTTCTATGATGAACGGTGCATCTCGAATGATTTACGAGATGGCTCCAATCATCCCAGCATACTATCCTGATGGAACACCTGGTAAGTGGAATGATTACTATACTACAGCCGAGCCTAAGGAGAACCCTGTTCATATGTTGAATAACACATTCAACTATTCGACAAACCAGCATCTCCTTGTAAATATGGGTCTCGACTTCAATCTTGCAAAGGATCTCACCCTTACGGTAAACGGTAGCTACAATACCCGTAATTACAGAAACGACTATTTTGTAAACAAGGGTCTTAATAACTGGTCAGATACTGAGAACCAGGCTTCTGTAGCTCATCAGGACATCGTGAGATGGTCAAATGAGGACTATCTTACTTATGCTCCTAAGTTCTTTGACGGAAAATGGAAGACAAATTTCATCCTCGGTGCATCTTGGTACTACTACCACTATGAGTCTGCAACAGCTTCTGCTGCAAATGTTCCTAACGAGAATTTCCAGTGGCACAATCTCGGAACAGGTACAACCCTCAAGGGCGGTACTTCAGGCTACGACCATCAGACAATGAATTCATACTATTTCAGAACCAACCACACAATCCTTGACCGTTATATGTTCGGAGTAACCCTCCGCCTGGACGGTTCATCAGTGCTTGGTGCAAACAATAAGTATGGTTTCTTCCCATCAGCATCGGCTGCATGGAACATTGCAGAGGAGCCTTTCTTTGAGAATGCCAAGCGCGTAGTTGATTCATGGAAACTCCGTGCATCTTACGGTATGGTAGGTAACGCGTCGATCGCTTCATATTCATCTCTTGCAACATACTCTTCAGGAAAGATCATGTTTGCAAACCAGTATCAGCCTATGGTACAGCTTGCAACCCTTCCTAACGGTGACCTTTCATGGGAGACTTCAGCAATGTTCGACGTAGGTATGGATATCAGCTTGTGGAACAACAGACTTCAGTTCATGACTGACTTCTATATCAAGGATTCATACGATCTTCTCTACAATATGGAGGTTCCTTGGACTACAGGTTATTCAAGCTCAATGTCAAATATCGCTCATTTGAGAAATACAGGTTTTGAGCTTACAATCAACTCACATAACATCGACAACCGTAACTTCAAGTGGGATACAGACTTTATCTTCTCGATAAACAAGACAAAGACAATCGACCTCAACCTTCCTGCAGGTCAGTTTGTTGACTTTAATGGAGGTCGCTGCTACGAAGGTAAGGAAGCAGGTCGTAAGTATGCTTACATCCGTACAGGAGTATGGGGCAGCGATGAGGTAGAAGAGGCTGCAAGATATAACGCCAAGCCTGGTGATCCTAAGTATCTTGACGTAAATAACGATGGTGTTCTCGATGATCTCAACGATAGAGTGGATATCGGACGTTCAAATCCTCTTTGCGAGCTTGCAATGACGAATACTTTCCAGCTCCATAACTTCACATTCATGTTTGAACTGGCTTCACTCCTCGGACATGAGGTTTACTCATATACTCAGTGGCTTACATACTATACTCCTGTATGTAATGCTCCTGCAGGACTTGGATATGCTGCTTGGACTCCTGAGAATCAGGACACAATGGTTCCTGCAACCAGAAATCCTAACAGTAGTTTCAGTCAGTTTGAAGACCAGACCTACACTCATAGCGGTGACTTCCTCCGAGTAAGAAATGTTTCCCTTATGTATGACTTCAAGAATAAGGTTCTCAAGAACTCTAAGTTCTTCAGAGGCTTCATCTTCGGAGTAAATGTTGAGAACCCATTCCTCTTCACCAAGTATGCCGGTGGTCCTGACCCTGAGACCGGAGTATGGGGCATGAACGGTGCAGACTGGATGGCTTATCCACGTCCTATGACTATTACAGGTAACCTTAAGATAACTTTCTAAAGCCATGAAAAGAAACATTTCCAATATATTTCTGGGCCTCATTGCTTTAGTCGCAATGTGTGCTTCATGTACAAAGTTCCTTACTGAGGAACCTAAGACTTTTGATTCACCTGATACCTATTATACTACTATTGACGAGATGCAGTCGGCTGTAAACGGATGTTATGACGGTCTTACAACTGCTTTCACAGGCGTAGGTTTAGGTCTTGCACTTAATACTCATGTATTCTTTGAAGGACTTACTGGCCTTTGCTGGAGAGAGCAGGCAGGTTCTGAGCAGTTTATGGGTTTTGAGCTTCCTATTCTTGAAAATCAGGACGGTGCAAACTCCACTATTTGGCAACTTTATTACAAGGCTATCGAGAACTGTAACTCTACTATCTATGGTATCGAGAACTCTGAAGCTGCAGTTTCTGAGTCAGATAAGAATGTGCTCCTTAGCGAGGTGTACTTCCTTAGAGCATATTATTACTGGAGACTTGTGACAATGTTTGGTCCTATCCCTTATAAGGTAGAGAAGACCCTTGGTACTGCTAATTCTGCTCTTCCACTTGATACTGAAGAGACTGTAATCAACGGTTGTATTGAGGACCTTAAGCATGCAGAGGAACTTGCAGGCAGTTCATGGAGCCGTGCTGATGGCCATGTAAGCAAGGGCGCCATCAAGTCTCTTCTTGCAAAGCTCTATATGCAGAAGGCCGGCCATCCGGTAAATGACAAGGCTTCATATGCTCTTGCATACGAAAAGGCTAAGGAAGTCGTAAACTCAGGTGCTTTCTCACTTTTCTCAAGCTATGCCGATCTTCGCAATCAGGCTAATGAGAACATGGGTGAGTTCATCTTCTCTATCCAGAGAGAGAAGGAGCATGCGGGAAATCCGGTTGTATCCAACTGTTATCCTCTTAATTCTCCATTCATCGCAGCTACCGTAAACAATGGTGGTGGTTTCGTTCCTAACCAGTCGTTTGTAGACTCTTTTGAGGAAGGCCCAAGAAAGGATGCATTCTTCTTCACAGAATATCCTTCATTCGAGGATCCTTCAGTGACTGTTAAATTCACTCCACATATCTATAAGTTCTTCGATGACAGCAATGATGCGATTGCTAACAATAGATTCGGTATGGATTATTGGGTGATCCGTTATGCTGACGTTCTCCTTCTCATGGCAGAGGCAAAGGCTATGGCTGATGGTGGCAGCACTTCAGATGCAGCAGCAATCAATGCTTTCCATCAGGTGCGCAGCCGTGCAGTCAATGGAGCTGAGAAGCCAGGCAGCATCACTTTCAATCAGGTGTTCAAGGAGAGAATCCAGGAACTTGCTTTCGAGAACATCTCTTGGTTTGACATGACTCGTGCCCGCAAGGCCTACGACCCAGTAAAGGATCAGGTGGTTGATATCATCGGTCACGTGGCTGAGGGACATGACAAGCATGCTTTCACAGAGACAGATATGTTGCTCCCTTACCCTATGCGTGAGAGGAAGTACAATCCTAATCTTGTAAGATAGTTAACTTTCAAAAGACAAGAAACTATGAAAAGAAATATAATATTGGTAATCATGGCGGTATTTTCGCTGATTGTTACATCTTGCGAACAGAAAGCGCCACTTGGAGATTGGGTGCATGAGGTTGAACCGGAATATACCATGGCTCCAGATGAGTCTATTGTCTATACTCTTAAATCTGCATTGCAGATAGACCCGATGAATCTTGCCGGTATCAATCTCCTCGAACACATGGATATCTTCGACGGTTTTACTTTCACAATCTATCGTGAAGATGGAAAGATAGTAGCTGCAGAACTTAATCACAATGTGCCGTTCTCTTTCCTTGAGTCTCCTCTTGAGGGAAAGCAGGCTTGCTACTTCGATGCGGAAAGCAAACCGCAGGCTATCCGCCTTACTTCAAACGACGCGTTGGTTGCTGTATACACCAAGGGTGAGATCTATATGTCATTCCAGCTCGGCTGCAAGGAGGTTAGTTATGAATTTCGATTCAAATAAAATTGAACTGATATGAAAAGATTTCTAAGAATATTTGCATTCGCTGCGATTGTAGCATTTTCGTTCGGATGCGTCCACAATATTTTGGATATTGTATTTTCAAGCAATCCACAGGCTGGTGCTGAGGATACTATCGTAGTAAAGACTGAGTTCAGAAACGGTACCGGTACTAATGGTTATCTGGTTTTTGCAGCATTGCTTCCTACAGATATGGATGCGGCAAATAATGCCAAGTTGACTATGACTACCACAAACTTCCAGAACCACGGTTTTGCAGATGTTACTGACCTGGAGTTTGTTCCTATGGAAGCAGATAATAAGGAAGTTAAGTCCAACACTTCTTGGAATACTTGCCTTATGGCAAAATATGGCTCACAGGGAAACTATGGTGACTTTGAATGGGTTGTCTGGAGATCAAAGGATACTTATAATCTCGGTGAGAACTCTGATGACTCGGAGGCTAACCGTACTCAGGCAGACATGAAGCTCACTTTCAAGAACAAGGATTACAATGTGAAGTTCCACTTCGCAGCTATGTACGCTACAACTGCCCATGGTCTTGAAGATGACAGATTCTGTCCTCCTGTAGTAAAGACTTATCAGACATTCGGCGGTGCGTCAACTGAAGACTATACAGTTCCTAAGCTCGTGAACGTGACACCTCTCAAGTATACTTTCGAGGATATCATGGGTATCGACTTCCAGTCAGCTGTAACAGGAGTGGAAACTGCTCTCAAGGGTGAGACTGATGTCTACATGATGGGTAAGGTCGTACTTGATGACGGTACTGAACTTTCTGTAACTGAGGCTACTGCCGAGAACAGAATGAAGATGACCGGTGAGACTTCTTACCTTAAGTACATCTATCCTCGTCAGTTCTTCAATGTACCAGCTTCAAAGAAGATTGCCAAAATGTACTTCTGGTTCCAGAATGCTGATGGCTCAAAGGTAGAGGATGGTGATGGAGTACTTTACGAAAAGACTGAGACAGGTACCCCTCTCAAGTAAGTTTATATGAAAAGACTATTTCCGATATTGTTTATGGCCGTTGTGGCTCTTGTCGGATGTGGTAAAGAACCGGTAGGCTCGGAGGAAGAAAATCAGACTGGTGTCCTTGTAAGGACATCGTATAAGAATCCGATTTCGCCTCAGAGCCTTCCGGATCCAACAGTCATCAGAGGAGAAGACGGTAAGTTTTACCTCTATGCGACTGAGGATATTGCCAATATGCCGATAATGTCATCGACGAACCTTATCGACTGGAAACAGGAAGGTACTGTCTTTTCCAACAGTACTCATCCGAAAAATGCCTGGGTATGGGCTCCAGACATTACCAAGCAAGGTGCCAACTATATTCTGTACTACTCGATAGCCCCTCACGATGGCAATCAGTGGCAATATGGAGTTGGAGCTGCAGTAGCTGGAACACCAAGCGGCCCATGGGGCGATAAGGGTAAGGTTTTTCTTGGAGGTGATGTCGGAGTAAGAATGTCGATAGACCCGTTTTACTTTGAGGACGGAGGCAGGAAGTATATTGTCTGGGGTTCATATTTCGGTCTTTGGGCGATAGAACTTGATACTAATGGCCTGACAGTCAAGAAGGGTGCAGAAAAGGTGCGCCTTGTAGGATTGGATGGTTATGGAATTGAGGCTCCGATGATCCATAAGAGAGACGGCTACTATTACTTCTTCTCATCAGAAGGTGGCTCAGGATATGAAAATGACTACAAGATAGGTGTTGTAAGGTCTGAGAACTTCCTTGGTCCTTATTACAACAAGGATGGAGCTAATGCCACAACAGGCGCTCCTCTTACAATGATCTTGAAAAGCAATGGCAGTTTTCAGAGTCCTGGTCATTGTGCAGGCATAATAACTGATGACAATGGAGCTGATTGGCTTCTTTACCATTCTTTTGTCAAAGGACAAGCCGAGGGTAAACGTCGACTTATGCTTGATAAGATTGTTTGGGGAGCAGATGGATGGCCAACAATCAATGGAGGTATGGGACCTTCGTCGGAAAGCAAAGAAGTACCAGTTTTCAATAACTGATAATTTTATCCCGGCAGAGCTTGACCGGTCTGTCGGGATCCATATAAAACGATAAGATATTTAACCGAACTATGAGTCATATATATAGAGAACAGACTCCATTATCCCAGAATGGACTATATTTCGCTAAGAATACTCCCCACGACCCGGCGGACTTTTCCCTTCATTACCATGATGAATTTGAACTCACCCTGGTACTTGGAGTGAATGGAAAGCGTATTGTCGGAAATATAGTTCAGAATTTTGTGGGTATGGACCTTGTCCTGGTCTGTCCGAATGCTTTGCATGACTATACATGGAATAAGGAATTTACCGATGCTGATGTTACAGTGCTGCAGTTCAGTCGAGAGGCTGTGCATTGGCCTGTCTTCAGCAAAGATGAGCTAAGACCAATATATCGCATGCTTTCCACAGCCATGAATGGTTCCGGCCTTCGTTTTTCGACAGAGATAGCAGAAAAGGTCAAAAGCAATATGTGTGCTTTGCCTAAGGCAAAAGGAATAGAGGGAGTAAAGCTCTTCTTTGAAATACTCTATGATCTGGCTGTATCTGAAGAATATACCCTGATAGCTCCAGTCGGAGATCAGGGAGTAAATATCGAGACTGATAGCAAGAGAATAGCTACTATCATCAGCTATGTGCATCAGAACTATATGAACAAGATTACCTTGGACGACATCGGAGAACTTGTGATGATGTCGCCCGAGGGAGTAAGCCGTTTCTTCAAGAGCAAGACAAGGCAGACATTCCTGAATTTCTTAAACAATTACCGCCTTAACCATGTGATTGATCTCATGCTTAAGACGGATGACTTTATATCAGAAATATGTTATGCCTGCGGTTTCAATAACATCTCGAACTTCAATCGTTTCTTCAAGAAGAAGATCGGAATGACTCCGAGCGAGTACCGCGTCCATATCAAGACTTCAATGATGAAATAACCTGCTGCAGAGTCGGTGCTCCTCCTGTGCTGGTACCGCTTGAAAGGTTAAAGCGTGCGCATGTGTTTGCAAATGCAAGCATATCTTCAAGATTGTATCCTTCATGGATGGCATACAGGCAGCCAGCGCAGAATGCATCACCGGCGCCGACGCTTGATACGATTTCAGAAAGCGGTATCATGTCTGTCGGTCTATAACATTCAGAACCGTCTTTAGCTACTGCAAAGCCTCCCTCAGGGAAGTGGATTACGCAAAGTTCCCTCACTCCGCCTTCTATCAGCTTGTGAGCCGCTTCACGAACCTTTTCAATAATGATGTTTCCTTCTGCATCACGAAGCTTGTCGTTGCAGCATGCTCCTGCTTCTACCTCGTTGATGATCAGATAATCTGTGTATTTGAGGCAAGGCAGAACTATGCTGCGGAAGCGGTCGCTTTCCTCAGAAACTACGTCAACAGATGTCTTATATCCCTTCTCTGAAAGGCCCTTCAGAACTCTTGCAGCAACTACTCCATATTCCGGGTCTGATGCATCCATCTGGTCAAGGAGCAGAAGATAGCCAAGATGGAAAATCTTTGCCTGGCAATCTGCGCCAAGAACCATTTCTGGAGATAGAGCAGCATTGGCACCTCTGCAATGGAAGAATGTTCTTGTAGCTGTACCGCCGATCTCGGACATCACATCTGTATACGAAGTTGCTACATCTTCCTTTATCACCATATTGCTGCCGTCAATTCCATGCTCTTTAATAGCATCAAGGACCATTTGACCATACTCATCGTTTCCAATACATCCACCGGCATACAATGGCAGACCGCTCTCGAGTTTTGCGAGGTCTACTAGCACATTATGTGCACAGCCTCCAAGTCCTTTCTCCACTCGTGATATGTTTGCAAGATTTCCCTTGCCAGGATAGATATCTATGAATTTGACGCTGTCTACAAGCCAGTTTCCGACAGAAATGATTCCCTTTCTTTCCATATCCTTAAGCTTTACCGTTGCTTTCAAATAACATGATATGCTGCATTACCGACTTCTTTGTCGCCTGGGTAATGACTTCCTTCATGTCTATATAATTTGCCATAGGGTCCTCTACATAGGCCTTAACATCAGCTGTGACAGCCATCTGAAGTGCAGTGGCGACATTGATCTTGCTGATACCGTTATGTATGCAGGCCTTGAAATCCTCTTCTGAAGTTCCGCTACCGCCGTGAAGGACTAGAGGCATGTTGTTGCGTGCTGCAATTTCTTTAAGACGGTCAATGTTAAGCTTAGGAGTCGCTACATAGCGTCCATGAAGATTACCGATCGCTATAGCGAGCGCATCAACACCTGTTCTTGAGATGAACTCAGCCGATTCTTCAACGTCTGTGAATACGTCAGGTGTAGCCTCGCCTGTTCCTTCTCCACCTCCGAAACCGGTGTCTCCCACCTTTCCAAGCTCAGCTTCAACATCGACTCCTGCAGCTCTTGCAATCCTTACGATTTCCGCTGTCTGTCTGACATTCTCTTCGAACGGCAGATTCGCACCGTCAAACATTACACTGTTGAATCCTAATGTAATTGCCTTTACGCATGTCTCGAGACTTTGACCATGATCGAGATGAACTGCTACCGGTACAGTGGCTTTCTTTGCCGCTTCAAGATATACGGGTGCCATGAGCTCTATAGGAGCGCATGGGAACTGAACTTCTGCAAGCTGAAGGATGATCGGTGAACGAAGTTCTTCAGCAGCCTGTATCGCTCCGATTACGTGTTCAACGCTGAGACAATTGAAAGCACCTACTGCATAATGTCCAGCGTAGGCGTCATTGAGGATTTTGTGAAATGGAACTAGCATGGTTCGTGATTTTAAAACGTATCCTACAAAGTTAGTTTCTATTAAGCGGTTTTCATATATCTTTTCTTAACCGTTTCTTGTTAGTATTCAATGTGCCTTCAAGCATACCTGTCATTTCTAAAGAAAAAAGAACACCCTATGAATAAATTTATCTAACTTTGCCAAGTTTATTTTAAAGTACCTATGAACTTTACTTTTCTTCTTGTCGTAATCATCACGGCGATAATAATAGTCGTTGCGGCTATCGGTATTGCGAAGGCGATCTCACCGCGTTCGTATAACCCTCAGAAGGGTGAATCATACGAGTGTGGTATTCCGACTCAGGGTAAGTCATGGATGCAGTTCAAGGTGGGCTACTACCTCTTTGCCATCCTCTTCCTGATGTTTGATGTAGAGACTGTCTTTCTGTTTCCATGGGCAGCAGTCGTACAGAGTCTCGGGGTTCAGGGACTTGTTACGATTCTGTTCTTTTTGTTGATTTTGGTGCTGGGCCTTGCCTATGCATGGAAAAAGGGAGCTTTGGAATGGAAGTAAAAAACAAAGAGTATATCGATGAGATGATAAGACAGCTCAACGAATCCGGTACAAAGGTGCTGGTCGGCTGTCTCGATGAATTCATCAACTGGGGTAGAGGTAATTCAATCTGGCCCCTCACTTTTGCAACAAGTTGCTGCGGTATCGAATACATGGCAGTCGGAGCCGCCCGATATGATTTTGCCAGATTCGGCTTTGAGGTTACCCGTGCCAGCCCAAGACAGGCAGACATGATTCTGGTCGCAGGTACCATCACACACAAGATGGCACCGGTGCTCAGACGTCTTTACGATCAGATGGCTGACCCTAAATATGTTATTGCTGTCGGTGGCTGTGCCATCAGCGGCGGCCCTTTCAAGAAGTCATATCATGTAGTGAACGGCATAGATCAGATCGTGCCGGTGGATGTATATATTCCGGGATGTCCTCCAAGACCTGAGGCCTTCCTTTACGGCTTGATGCAGCTTCAGAAAAAGGTAAAGGTTCAGAAGTTCTTTGGTGACGTGAACCGCAAGATTGACAAGGAGGACTGATTATGAGTGAAATTATCCTTATAAACAAGTATGATTTCCACGACAGGGCCTTGGAGTACAGGGAGATGGGTTTCGATTTCCTGCGCTCCCTCACAGGTGTTGACTGGGGAGAGGAAGGTCTTGGTGTGGTATATCATCTGGAAAATACTACAACTGGAGAAAATATAGTGCTGAAGACTCTTACCACAGACTGGAAGAATCCTCAGCTTTTGAGCGTCTCAGATATATGGAAAGGTGCAGAATTCAATGAGCGTGAAGTATATGACTACTTCGGCATCCGTTTCCTCGAGCATCCGGACATGAGACGACTCTTCCTTCGTGAAGACTGGGTCGGACATCCGCTCCGCAAGGACTATGATGAGTCCCTTAACCCATTGAGAATGACTAATGAGGAAACTTCAGACATGACTCAGCACATGGAGGTCATGCCTGACGGTAGTGTCATCAAGCATAGAGATGTGCTTTTCGATGAGGATGAATATGTGATCAACATCGGTCCTCAGCATCCTGCAACCCATGGTGTGCTCCGTTTCAGAGTGAGTCTTGAAGGAGAAACCATCAAGAAGCTCGATGCTCATTGCGGCTATATCCACAGAGGTATAGAGAAAATGTGTGAAAGTCTCACATATCCTCAGACTCTGGCACTTACTGACCGTCTTGACTATCTCAGTGCTCATCATAACCGACATGCACTCTGCATGTGTATCGAGAAGGCTCTCGGAATCGAGGTAAGCGAAAGAGTTCAGTATATCCGTACAATCATGGATGAGCTTCAGAGAATAGATTCTCATCTTCTCTTCTATTCATGTGCATGCATGGACCTTGGAGCGCTCACAGCCTTTTTCTATGGCTTCCGTGACAGGGAAAAGATTCTCGATATCTTCGAGGCTACTACTGGTGGCCGCCTTATTCAGAACTATAATACCATCGGAGGTGTGCAGGCTGATCTTGCTCCTGACTTTGTTGAGAAGGTAAAGGAGTTCATCGCATATATGAGACCTACCCTTAAGGAGTATCATGATGTCTTTACAGGTAATGTCATAATGCAGGGAAGAACCAAGGGGGTCGGTGTCCTTTCAAGAGAGGATGCGATCTCGTTCGGTGCTACCGGTGGAACAGGCCGTGCTTCTGGCTGGGCATGTGACGTTCGTAAGCGTCATCCTTATGCTGCCTATGATAAGGTCCAGTTTGAGGAGATCACTTTCACCGAGGGCGACTGCTTTGCACGTTATATGGTGAGAATGAAAGAGATAGAGCAGAGCCTCAATATCATTGAGCAGCTCATTGACAATATCCCTGAAGGAGATATCCAGGTTAAGACCAAGCCAATCATCAAGATTCCGGAAGGAACCTATTATGCAGCCGTTGAGGGAAGCCGTGGAGAGTTCGGAGTATTCATCGAGAGCAAGGGTGATAAGTATCCTTACCGTATGAAGTTCCGCTCTACAGGTCTGCCTCTTGTTTCGGCAATGGACACTCTCTGTAAGGATGCAAAGATTGCGGACCTGATTGCTATCGGAGCCACAGTCGATTATGTTGTACCGGATATAGACAGATAAGAAATGTTTGATTTTGGAATAATAACAAGTCAGATTCATGAATTTCTGACGATGCACATGCCTTATGATCTGGCAGTCTTCCTTGAGTGCCTTTTCGTGGGTGTCTGCATCATACTGCTGTATGTAATCATAGCAGTGATCATGATCTATATGGAACGTAAGGTCTGTGCTGCCTTCCAGTGTCGTCTCGGTCCTAACAGAGTCGGACCATGGGGAACGATACAGCTGATCTGCGACATGCTCAAGATGCTTACAAAAGAGATCATCTCAGTACGTAAAGCGGATAAGTTCCTATATAATCTTGCTCCATTCATCGTTATCCTTGCCTCTGTGATGGCCTTTAGCTGTCTTCCTTTCGGCAGGGGTCTGGAGGTGCTCGACTTCAATGTAGGTATATTCTTCCTCATGGCATCATCAAGTATCGGCGTAGTAGGTATCCTTTTGGCTGGTTGGGGATCCAACAATAAGTATTCACTCATCGGAGCCATGCGAAGTGGTGCGCAGATGATCAGTTATGAGCTTTCTGCCAGTCTCAGCCTCCTTACCATCATCGTGCTTACCGATACTATGCAGTTCTCGGAAATCGTGATGCGTCAGCAGGAAGGATGGTTCATCTTCAAAGGTCATATTCCTGCTGTCATAGCTTTTATTGTCTATCTCATCGCTGGTAATGCCGAGGTGAACAGAGGACCTTTTGACCTTCCAGAGGCGGAGAGTGAGCTGACTGCCGGCTATCATACGGAGTATTCTGGTATGCACTTCGGCCTTTTCTATGTTGCCGAGTTCGTCAACCTTTTCATCATAGCTGGTGTAGCTACGACAGTCTTCCTTGGAGGATGGATGCCACTTCATGTATCCGGCTGGGAGGGCTTCAATCAGGTAATGGACTATATTCCAAGCTTCATCTGGTTCTTCGGAAAGGCCTTCTTTGTGGTATGGCTGCTTATGTGGATGAAGTGGACCTTCCCGCGTCTGCGAATCGACCAGATCCTTACATTGGAGTGGAAGTATCTGATTCCGATCAGTATGCTCAACTTGCTGATCATGGTAGTGATAGTTGTATTTAAACTTCATTTCTAAGATATGGATAAGAATAGAGGTTATTTTGGAAAACTCTTCCATGGTATTGGTACCCTTCTCACGGGTTTCAAGGTTACAGGAAGGGAATTCTTTACAAAGAAAGTTACTGAGGAGTATCCTGACAACAGAGATACTCTCGTGATATCCCCACGATTCAGGGGTCGCCTGACTATGCCGCATCCGGAAAAGTGCATAGCCTGCGGACTTTGCCAGATCAGCTGCCCGAACGATACAATAAAGGTCGTTTCTGAAATGGTGACCGATCCGGAAACAGGAAAGAAACGTAAGAATCTGATCAGCTATGATTACGATCTTGGAGCATGTATGTTCTGTCAGCTTTGCGTCAATGCATGTCCGCACGATGCGATAGAATTTTCGACAGAATTTGAAAATGCAGTGTACGATCGTGAGCATCTTAAACTGACTTTAAACAAGTAATGTCATGACTATTCAGACTATTATATTCATAATTCTGGCGGCCATCATCTGCGCATGTTCGGTACTCGCCATCCTGACCAAGCGAATCCTGCGTTCGGCAACATATCTGTTGTTCGTGCTTTTCGCTACAGCTGGAATCTACTTCCTTTTGAACTACTCCTTCCTTGGAGCCGTTCAGCTGCTTATCTATGCTGGAGGTATCACCATCCTGTATGTCTTCAGTATCCTCTTGACCTCAAGTGACGGTGACAAGGCAGAACCGCTTAAAAGCGGAAAGATGATATCAGGACTCATTTCAACTTTGGTAGGACTTGCACTCTGCGTATTTGTCATCGTAAAGCACAAGTTCATGCCTTCAGTGTTTGAAACAGGTGAGCTTGACATCCAGACAATCGGTAATGCACTTATGGGAACGGGAAAATACCAGTATGTACTTCCGTTCGAGATCATCAGTATCCTGCTTCTCGCCTGCATCGTAGGCGGAATCATGATTGCACGTAAAAGATAGGAGATAAAGATATGGTACAGATGGAATGGTATCTGGTCTTGTCGACCATTATGATGTTTGTCGGTATCCTCGGATTTCTTGTACGAAGGAACCTTATCGCGATGCTTATCAGTGTTGAGCTTATCCTCAACTCTGTAGATATAAATTTTGCCGTATTCAACCGCTTCCTTTTCCCCGGAGAGCTTGAAGGCGTGTTCTTCACCATCTTTGCAATCGGTGTAAGTGCAGCTGAAACGGCTGTGGCAATCGCCATAATCATCAACATCTATCGTAATATGAAGAACATTCAGGTGAAGAACCTGAACAAGATGCAGGAGGAATAGAGATGGGATTTACTATATTTATATTGCTTCTTCCGCTGCTTAGCTTCATTGTGCTAGGTCTTGGCGGTAACTATATGAAGCCAAAGGTGGCAGGTATCATCGGTACAGCCTCCCTTTCTGCGGTGACCCTGCTTTCATATTTTACTGCTTTCACATACTTTACGGCAGGCAGAGGAGCGGACGGACTTTTCCCGACACTCATGCCGTATAACTTCAGATGGCTGCCTTTCACTGACACTCTCAGCATAGATATGGGTATCCTGCTCGATCCTATATCTGTGATGATGCTCGTTGTCATCTCTACAGTCAGCCTCATGGT
>JAEIGA010003041.1_pt1 | contig 26422 bp, 22 predicted proteins | sample 9270691 | NCBI WGS metagenome assembly JAEIGA01 (sample SAMN17057246, study PRJNA624740) | gut metagenome | biome: biome; isolation source: fecal sample | host: Bos grunniens | place: China: Xizang | collected 2019 | reverse complement strand
TTCAAGATGCAGCAGCAGGGTGAGACCGAGAGTGTTGTAGGTTTCAATACCAATGGTGCTACAACTGTAGGCAAGACTTTCCTTTGGGGAAATTTCGATTACAGGAATATTGTTGAGGATGATACCAAGTATCTTACCAACTTGTTTGATCCTCAGAGGGATATGCCATATTATGTGGCAGATGCCATTGGAGGCAAGTTCAAGAAACAGTCTTATGACCTTGGTGTTAAGGCGGCTTTCCCGCAGTTGTGGGGTTTTGTAACTCCTGGTTGCGAGCTTGAGTACAATACAAATACAGGTGCAAAACAGCGTGATCCACGTTCTGTAACCTATTTCCTTAATGTGAAGGCAGCCCCTTCTGTTGTATTTGAGGTTGCTGAGCACCACCATGTGGGACTCTCTGTAAATTACGAATATCTGTTTGAGAGAAGTACCTTTAACAGAAGTGATACGGAGATTGACTATCCTGTATACATTATGAGAGGTTTGGGTAACTACTCGGAGGCCGTTGTTTCAGGTTCTGTAGGTGTAGGTACTTTCTTCTATAAAGGCAACAAGATTGGCGGAGCCCTTCAGTACGGTTATACTGGAGATGATTTCTCGGTTTTGGTTGATGGAGGATATTCATACAAGGTAGAGGATGCGTTCCAGACCCCAACCAAGAAACAGAACATGGGTTCTACCGAGCAGAAGTTGTGGCATGGTACTGTAAAGATGGTGGAAGAGGGTGACAACCGTATGCAGACAATCTCCATGTCATACACAAACCGCAAGACCGACGGTATTGAGTATATCCAGGAACTTGGCCAGGTTGGTGAGTTCTCTGATTGGGTTACCCTTGCCAAATATTTGCGCAGCAAGTACTCATACCAGTCTTTGGATATCAATTATGAGTGGTACATTAAGGAGGGTAACGGATATAAATGGAAATTTGGTGTGGATTATATCTATTCCAAAAAGTCTGACGAGTATATTCTCCCTGCTGCCCATTTGAAGGTTGAGAATGATTTTGAAAGTGTGTACGCCAAGAGAAACTTCAACTTTGGCGGTGGAAAGAGCTCGCTTCTTGCAGGAATCAACTTGGGTTTCAATGACAATATTAAGGGTGAATATGTTTATGAGGGCAGTTATGCCGAGTCTGATGTGGTTAAGGATATGTATGCTAAAGATATCAGGTACATGTCTTCAGACTATGTTACCGTTGGAGCTGAGCTTACTTACTCAACCCTTGTAAACAAAGCTGCATCTTTGTTTGTGAAAGGTGCGTGCCAGTACTACTCGCCTGATGATGACCTGTTTGAGAAGAGACTGTATACTTCCCTTTCGGTGGGTATCACTTTCTAAGTTACGTTGTCTTTTTTACCATTGGCTGAGTTTCAGCTTAATAAAAAATAGAGATTTGGAGTTGTTCCAAATCTCTATTCTGTTACAAATGTAAAAGGTGAATTTTCCCATTTTTTTATAACTTTACTCAAATTTAAGAATCATGGCAGACAATTATTTGGAAAAGAAATTTGAGGAGTTCCACTCTGGCAAAACCCAGTCTCCAAAACATAAACATGTAGCCGGCAACTTGAGCCTTGACTCTTTGTTGCTTAAAAACCGCAGCCATAGGGGATTTGATTCTTCTGTGCAGGTTTCTATTGAAGAATTGCAGCAGATAGCCAAAGTGTGCACCAAAATTCCCAGTGCAAAAAACCAGCAGGTTTTGAGGTTCAAGCTTGTGGCTGGCGAGGATGCTCCAAGGCTCCAGCAGTATACCAAATGGGGTGGTGCGCTTCCTGAACTTAATTTGCCTTTCAAGGGTACAGAACCGTCAGCATTTATTATCATCTGTTCAACTGTTGCAGAAAACAAGTGGGTGGATATAGATCTTGGAATTGCGGCACAGAGCATGCTTTTAAAGGCTGTTGAGATGGGGTTGAACGGTATATGTATAGGTGCATTCAATAAAGCTGAGGTTACTTCTGAGTTTGCATTGCCTTATGAGCCAGTACTGGTCCTTGCTATTGGCAAAGGGGCAGAGAATATCCAACTTACACACGTGAGGGAGGGTGAGAGCCAGACATATTACCGTAAGAATGGAGTGCATTTTGTCCCTAAATTGGGATTGGATGACCTTCTACTTTAACTCTATCGTAGTACCGGTGAAGAAATGCGCATAGCTCTCCTTTAACGCATCCTGCAGCATTTCTCTTGCTGTGCTTCCTGTGCAGTGACCTGAGTATACCTTCAGATTAGGATAATGTCCCTTAATATACTCAGCCGCCTGAATAATATGGGCGGCTTCTTTTTTTGCATCCTCCCCGCCCAAATAATCCACATAATGCAACCCCCCAATAAAATATTTTGCCCCTTGGGACGACGTCCTAATGGTCATTTTTTGTGAATCTGCCCCTTGGGACGACGTCCTAATGGGCAAAATGTTCAGTATTCCGTTGTGGCTGCAAGGGGAGATTACAGCAAATGCGCCAGGGGTGTATTCTGCAAGGATGGCAATTTCGTGGGTGAAATTGTCTGGTAGGTCATTGCAGTAGAGGTATTTGTTGCCAAGAGGCTTTGGTTGGGCGTTTGATGAGTTTCCTGTTGGGACAAGTGTTATCTGGCCGGTTATGGATACTGGTTCTGATATTTGTATAAAGCGGTGGCTGTATTCTGCAAAGAGGGATTGCTCCATTCCTATGCTGCGGGCTTCCATTACTCCTGGGGCAGAGGATGAGGCTCCTCTGTTGCGGCAGGAGAAGAAGAGGTTTCCCTGTATGCTTGAATGGAGGTATACTGGTGCAGAGGAATTGTGCTCAAAGAAGGTTCGCAAGCCGCCGGTGTGGTCGTTGTGGCCGTGGGATATTATTACGGCGTCTATTTGTGCGGCAGTAGGCAGGGTGGTGTCATTTTGCCTTAATATTTCAAGGTTTTCAATGAATTTTCCGCTGGCACCTGTGTCTATCAGGTAATTTTTGCATTCCGGTGTATGGAGCAGGAAGCTGAGTCCGTGTTCATTATATAGGGTGGGATTCTCCGGATTAGGGAGATTGTCTATGAGAACGTGAAGTTTCATATTATCTGAGTCTGTTTGCGTAGAAGTGCCTCCTTATTACTGTAAGAAGGTATATAAGGCCAATTATTGTAAAACCGAATCCTACGGCGTATGCGGTGGAGTAGTTGCTGTACTGGGCTATTATGCCGCCACAGAATACTCCGGCGCCTACACCCAGGTCAAAGAATGTGAGGTAGGTAGCGTTGGCTGCGCCACGTTCAGTGTCTTTGCCAAGGTTTATTATCATTGTCTGGGCGGTAGGGGAGATAAGGCCGTATCCTCCTCCCATAAATATGGCAGAACTGAAGAATGCAACAGGATTATGCACAAATGCCACTATGAAAAATCCTATGATGAGGGAGATGATTCCCAATGCAAAAACCATTATAAATCTTCCGCTGCGGAGTATCATGGCCGAGCACAGGCGTGCTGTTACGAGTCCTGCCGAGAATATTGTAAAGTAGTATCCTGTACCCTGTGTTATCCCTACTTCCTCTTTTGCGTAGATTGAGAGGTAAACGGTGATGATTCCGTATCCAAATGTAAGGAGGACCATTACTGCGGCCTCCGGAAGACCTGATTTGAGCAGCAGGTTGGAGATCCTGAATTTCTTGGTTGAGCGTTCAACATCTTTTTTTGGTTTGATTCCTGCAGTTGCAATGAAGCCTGTAAGACCTACGCAGAAAACAGCCAGAAAGATGTTGTTGAAACTTATTCCGTTCTCGTGCATGAATAGGGAGATAACCGGTCCGGTAGCCATTGCAAGGCTGGTGGATGAGGTGTATATGCCAAGCCCCTCTCCGCGGCGCTCCTGAGGGATTATGTCCACAGCCATGGTGTTGATGCCAACGGTTGCAGATCCGAACGCTATGCCGTGCACGAATCTTATTATAAAGAATAGTCCTACGGTTGCTGCAAGAGTATAACTGAGGCACATTGAGATGTAGAACAGGTAGAAGCACATCATAAGGGGCTTGCGGCTTGTCTTGTCGAGGCAGAAACCGGCAATGGGTCTGGTGACCAGTGCTGCTATTGTATAGAGCGAGAGTATTGTGCCAATGAGGGCTTCACTGGCGCTCAGTTCATTGGACAGATATAGTGGCAAAATGGGCAACAACATGTAGAATGCGTTGTACATTAGGAAGTTGCCCAAGTTTACCAATATAAAATTCCTGTTGAAAAGCATTATTTGGCTTTTTCTATTTTCCTGAGTTCCCTGTTAATCTCTCCCCAGGTATAAATTACCGAAATTATCATTGCAACTAATGTTGCGTAACCGATTGCATTAAATAAAAATTCTCTCATAACACCTAGTTTTTAAGATTTGTACTGTTTGTCTACAGTGCAAAAGTACCCAGGTGTTTTGTCAACTTATGACACAGTGAAATTTTTTTTTAGTATCCCAAATTCTCTCCTCTCATAAGGGTCTGGAAGAAGTGGATGTGCTGCTCAAGTGCAAATCCCCAATATGGCCATGAGTGTTTGCCTGGGGTAAGCAGTACAAAGTGTGGGATTCCCATGTAACGGCATTTCTCGCTGAAAAGATCTGTACATCTTACGTAGAAATCATCGTAGCCGCAACTGATGATGAACGGTTTGTTTTTGCCCTCAAGTTTGTGTACGCGGTTGATGGCACTCTCCTGTGCAAGACGCTCAACTTTGTCTCCAATTACCTCTGGAAGTCTGTTCTCTCCCTTGTTTTTCAGTGGAGTAAGCTCAAGGTCAAGCACGCCGCTCATGCTGCCTGCAGACTTGAATTTGTCGGGATTATCCAAGAAAAGGTTCATTGCACCGTGGCCACCCATGCTCAAGCCTGTGATGAAGGTCTTCTCTGGGGTGAGGTTGAATTTCTTCTCCATCATTGGAAAAAGTTCGCTCCAGAAGAAAGTTCTCCACTGCATCTTCTCAGGGTTGGTGTTGTTGAGGTACCATCCGTTGTAGAATCCGTCGGGACAAATAATTCTGAAATTTGTTCTGTCGCTGATTTCCTGGATGTTATGTTTGTTGCTCCAATCTTTGTAGCAGCCGCTCCAGCCGTGAAGCAGGAAGAGGGTTGGAGTGTTTTCATTTACATTTTTTGGGGTAAAAATTAGAATTGAGTCATTGCATTTGAGGTTTTTGCTCTCAATTACAACAAGTTCCTGAGAAAAGGCATTGAATGAAACCATAAATAGTGCCATCAATGCTATTGCAAAACGAATCATAGTAAAAAAGTTATTTTTTAGTTATTGTGTGCAAAATTACACTAAATTTGCGATATGGATATTATAAATGTAGATAAAAATAAGGCCATCCTAAAGAAGAGGTCTGTGTATGTTAGCCTTGCGCTGGCATTTTTGGTGATGTTTTTCTTCTTTCCAAATGAAGGAAAGTTCCAATATGAGTATCATAAGGGGCGTCCGTGGGTATACGAGACACTAATTGCCCCTATTGATTTTCCAATCCTAAAGACAGAGGCAGAATTGTTTGCCGAGAAGGATGCTGCTGCATCCAAGGTTATACCTTATTATATATATGAAGGGAATGGTGGTCAGGCATATCAGGAGGCACTTGCCCACCTGCAGATAAAGTATTCCATTGCTCCAGAGTGGGAGAGGGAGCTTTCTGATGCATTGAGGCATGTTTATGAGACAGGCATTATTCCCGACAATTCAGAGAAATCCACCTCCCGTACCAGTTATGTTATGGTGCAGAGGAACCGCAGGGCTTCTGAGGAGCTGGTGCAATCTCTGTTTACAGTGTCATCTGCTATCCAGTATCTCAAAAATGATTTGGATATAAATATGCCGGGTTATAACAATGATTCCCTGTTTATGGCATATGGCATTGCTTCTCTGGTGCATCCAAACCTTATTTATAGCCAGCAGAATACAGAGTTGCTGCATAAAGAGGCTGTCAATTACATTTCCCCTACAAAAGGTATGGTGTATGCCGGTCAGATGATTGTTACTGAGGGTGAGACGGTTACAGCTGATATTGAGCAGCTTCTCGATTCCTATAAGGCAGAGTACGAGATGAGTTACGGTTATACCGGCAATGTGTGGGCTTTGCGTCTTTCGCATGTAATCTTTTCTCTGGTGGTGCTGCTTATGGTGTACATTACCATATATTTTGTGAATTTCAATATTCTCAGGGAGAGCAACCGTTTCAATTTCATATTGCTGGTGGTAATTATGGCCTTCCTTGTAACTGTGTTTGCAAGAAGGTTTGCCCCTCATTTCATGTATATGGTCCCTTATGCGGTGTTTGCCCTTTATATGGAGGCATTTTTCCGCAACAGGCTGGTATTCCCAATTTATATGATTCTTCTTTTGCCGTTGCTGATAATTTCCGAGAACGGAGTTGAGTTGTATCTGCTCAATGTGGCGTCGGGAGGAATAGCTCTGGTATCATTTTCTTTCCTTTATAAAGGATGGCTGCAGTTCCTCAATTCTCTTATAATTTTTGTGGGAATGTTCATTATCCATATGGCTTTCAGACTTATGGAGGGTGGCGTGTATTCTGCCGGCGGCTATGCAGTTGTAAGTACAATTTTTGCAAATGCATTCCTGGTAGTTGCGGCATATCCGTTGGTATTCCTTTTGGAGAAGATCTTCTCATTGGTTTCGGTGGCTACCCTGAAGGATCTTTCAGATACCAACAACCGTCTTCTTCAGGAACTTGCACGCAAGGCTCCGGGTACTTTCCAGCACTCGCTTCAGGTTGCCAACCTGGCTGAGAGAGCGGTGCATGCCATTAGAGGAAATTCCCGCCTTGTTAAGGTTGGTGCCATGTACCATGATATTGGAAAGATAAACAATCCTCAGTGTTTTATTGAGAATCAGGCACCGGGAGTTGAGTACCATAAAGGTCTTTCTCCTCAGGAGAGTGCCAAGGAGATTATCAAGCATGTGGCAGATGGTGTGGAGATTGCCAAAAAGAACAATTTGCCGCAGATAGTTATTGATTTCATAACATCCCACCACGGTCGCTCACAGACTGCATATTTCTACATGCAATATTGCAACAACGGCGGAGATCCTGCCAATGTAGAGGACTTTACTTATCAGGGAACCCTTCCTACAGCTAAGGAGCAGGTAGTGGTGATGATGGCCGATGCTGTTGAGGCAGCATCCCGCACCCTTAAGGATTACTCTGCAGAGAGCATCTCCAAACTGGTTGACAGCATTACCAGCCAGCGTATTTCATCCTCCCAGCTGGCAATGGCTGATATCTCCATTAAAGAGATTAATGTTGTGAAGGCTGTGTTCATAAAACATCTCCAGGAGATTTATCATGCCCGTATTGCCTATCCGCCTAAAAAGACAGATCACAAGCGCGATGTGCTGGTAAGCAATGAAACCGAGTAGGGCAGTTACTCCTCCAGTTCGTACGGCATAAAATGGAACTCCTTCTCTGCCTTCTCTTTAGGGAAGCAGTAGAAGGTAGCCTCTGCTGTTGAACAGAGATTGCCGTTTGCAGTAAGGGTAATCTCCATGATTACAAAGTTCCTCTTCTGCTCTTTCTGTCTGGCCCTTATCTCCACTTTGCTTTCAATAGGTACGGGGGCCTTGTACTTGATGTTCAGATTGGTGGTCATGGCGGTTGTCTGGTACTTTCGGGAAATGAACCAGCCTCCTGTCTCGTCTATCAGTGTTGCCTGTATTCCTCCGTGCAGGGTATTGAGCCATCCCTGAAAATTAGGATTGGGCTCCCAGAAACAAACCACTTCTTCACCATCTTCAAAAAATTCCATCTTAAGTCCGCATGGGTTCCCGGGAGCACATGCAAAACAGTTGTATCCCATATTCTCAGCCGTTCCGGCGTAAGGATTCTTTATCTTTTTCATAGCCTATAATTTCCCTCATTAAAAAACAGAGTGCAAAAATATAATAATTTCTACTTAATCTATAGTGAATTACATAAATTTATTGTTGCAAAGTGTAAAAATATTCCCATATTTGCAGAAGTAAACCTACACAAATATGAGAAAATATATTTTTATGGCAATAGCTGCCATCTTCATGGCACTCCCTGCAGTTGCGCAGAATTTGAATTCCAATCCCGACAGCATCATTGGTGAGTATTCAACAGACCGTGGAGGCAAGAAAAGCAAAGTCCGTGTAACCAAGAATACCAATGGAACCTACACAGCACAGGTTTTCTGGGTTGAGAACCCTCTTGATGCAAACGGCAACAAGAGAAAAGATGTAAAGAATCCCGACAAGTCATTGCGCAATGTTGATATTGACAAGGTTGTCCTTGTAGACGGATTGAAATATGACGCGTCAGACAAATCATGGGGCGGCACAAAGATCTACGATCCTTCAAAAGGAATTAAAGTTAATGTGGAGGCCCAGTTTGAGACTCCCGACAAGCTCCGCCTGGAGGGAACTGTCTTTGGAATAGGTGTTACCCTATACTGGACAAGAATCAAATAGTACCTAATTACAAAAAAATACCTACCTACAAAAAGTAAAGGGCTGCAGGAGAAATTCTGTAGCCCTTTGTTCTTTATCTGTCCCAATGTATCTGTCGGGAAGAATGTATTATTTTCTCACAAAGTCACCCACTGGATCCTTGATGTCAAATGTCAATGATTGTGCGCGGTTCCCTTTTACAGTAAAAATGAGGTCATATGTACCTGAGCCTGGCTGGAAGAACTTGAAAGTGTTGCCGTTCTTGTGCTCCAGTTTGGCATCAACATCCTTAAGCTTGAAGTACAGGTTGCCCTCCTTCTCGTAGATTGTTGCGGTACCGAATACATCAAGGTAGTAGTTTCCGGTGTATGCCTTGTTTGCCAAAGGTGCAACAGGAGTTGGTTTCTCTGCCGGTTTCTCCTCATCTTTTGCAAACAGATCCTCCTTGTAGTCTGCAAAGTACTCGTCAAAATGGGTGGTTCTGTTGGTTCCTCTGTAAAGTTCAATAAGATCTCTACCAAGGGCCGATTGAGGGTCTGAAGAGCTTCCGTTGTTTGTAAGGAATACAAAACCCAGGTCAAGGTCCGGTACAAGGCCAACCAATGCTGTGTAGCCGTATGCCAGTCCGGTGTGGCGGATGTAGCGTCCCTGCTCTCCAAACTCAACTGTCCATCCCTGAGCGTAGTTGGTAAGACGGGTTGAATCGCTGCCTGTAATTGTTTGAGGGTAGAAAAGCATCTTGTGGTTCTTGCGTGAAATTACCTCCTTGCCGTTGAATGTGCCGTTTGCAAGGTGCATTTTAACCCAGTTTGCCATATCTTCTGCGGTAGAAATCACAAAACCTGCAGGGGCAACTGCCGAAAGCCATGCAAAAGCGTGGTCCTTGTCTGTGCGTGGCACAACTGTAATCTCATCCTTGTCCTCAGCCTTTCTCATCCTGTAGCCCTGTGCAAGGTTCTCTGCAGTATAGAACGACTTGTTTCCGGTTGTACTGTTCTTCATCTCAAGTGGAGTAAAGATACGTTCTGCAATAGCATCATCCCAACTTTTGCCGGTATATTTCTCAATGATCTTGGCAGCAATGGTGTACATGCTGTTGTTGTAGGCATATTTTGTACGGAAACTGTAGGTAGGCCTTACAGTTGCATAAATGCGGTAAAGGTCATCGCGGTTGTATCCCCAGGTTGGAAGGTCGTCAAGGGCATAACTGTTGAAACCGCTGTGGTGCGACATTATCTCCCTTACCTGGAAGTTCTCTGTAACCCATGGATCATAAAGTTTGAAATCGGGAAGATAGTTCTTGACAGGAGCCTCCCACTTGATCTCCGGATACTCATCCATAACATTAGCCAAAAGGCCAGAAGTGAATGCCTTTGAAGTTGAAGCAATTACAAACTGTGTCTGTGGGGTAACCGGAACCGGTGCAGTTGTTGAGTCTCCAAGGTGGGCATGTCCAAAACCTTTAAGGAACACCACCTCTCCGTCCTTAACTACAGCTACTGCCATTCCCGGAACTTTCCACTCGTCAATTGCCCGCTGGCACATTGCATCAAATTCCTTTGGAATTGATTTGTAATACTTCTGGGAAGGGTTGCTGCTGCAGGCTGTAAGGGCTACAATAGCCATAAGTGCACCTGCTTTCAATAGATTTTTTAAGAAGTTCATAGTTTTATTTATTGTTTGCTTTATTCCTAAAAACAAAGTTATAATTTTTTGTATATTTGTAGAATAACTTAAAGCTGACTGATATGAAAAAACTATTTCTATTTTGTGTTACCGTAATGGCAATGTCAATTTTTGCCGGCAATAAAGCCGATGCGCAGAATGTCCAGCTTTTCTATGATACAGAGAGGGAGTGCAAGACCACGACAATTGAAATGTTCAAACCGGATGCGTTTGGAAGCACTTTCTTCTTTGCAGATTTTGATTATTCACCAAAAGTGAGCGGTGCATACTGGGAGATTGCAAGAGAGCTTTGCTGGTGGCAGGAGAGCAATCTGAAATGGCTTTCTGTTCATGTTGAGTATAACGGAGGCATGAACTCCGCAGCAGGTTCATTCAACAATGCATGGCTTGCAGGTCTTACTTACTCGGGCCACTCGGCAGATTTCAGCAAAACATGGTCTTTGACCGCATCATATAAGCATATTACTGATACCTACGGTCTTAATGGCAGCAAGCAGGAGACCAACTTCCAGATTACAGGTGTATGGGGCATCTCATTTGCAGACGGATGGTGCTCTTTCAGCGGATTTGCTGATTTTTGGAAAGAGGCAAGACCTTGGCAGGGTACCGAATATATATTTATAGCAGAGCCCCAGTTCTGGGTGAACCTCAACAAAGCCAAAGGTTGGGAAAACATCAACTTGAGCGTTGGCGGAGAGCTTGAGGTCTCTTCAAACTTTGTTGAGAAAGGCTTTAAGGTTATGCCGGCTATTGGTGCTAAATGGACATTCTAATTGTAAATAACAGATATATTTTATGGCAAAACGGGAAAAATATAACTGGGAGTTCCAGAATGTAGGGGGAACTTCCAGAGTGAAGATAAGAAATGGGGCAGACATTGCTAACCTCGATAAACTGGATAAAAAACTTTGGACAGTGCTTTCATGTCCGGTGAATGGCCTGGAGATTGACAGTACAAGCCTTTCTTATATTGATGCCAACAGCGACGGCAAAATCCGCGTATGTGACATCATTGAAACATCAAAATGGATCACTTCTGCAATAAAGAACTGTGATCTTATTCTCGACGGTAAGGATTGTATTGATATTGAGGAGTTTGACAAGGCTCAAGAGCTTGGTGCAAATCTTTATGGTTCGGCAAAACAGATTCTTGCCAACTTGGGCAAGGAGGGATCAGTAATTTCAATTGCAGATGCTGCCGACATGTCAAAGATTTTTGCCCAAACCCGTTTTAACGGTGATGGTGTAATTACGGAGAACAGCTCTGATGAAGCTGTGGACAAGGCAGCTGTTGCCGCAGCTGTTGCTACTTTTGGCGGAACAATGGACCGCAGTGGGGCAATGGGTGTAAATGCAGATATCATTGGAAAATTCTACGGAGCCCTTGCCGCTTATGATGCATGGCGAAAAGCTGAGGTTGAGGCACCTTACAGAGATGATACCGATGCTGTGATTGCAGCTTACAATGCATTGGATGCCAAAGTTAAAGACTTCTTTATGAGAAGCAAGCTCGCTGCATATTCACCTGCAAGTGCAGATAAACTTGATGTTCAGGCATCCCAGATTGAGGCTATCAGTGCTGCAAACCTTTCTGAGAAAGGGGATGAGATAGCACAGTATCCTATAGCAAGGGTTACAGGTAAGCCTGAAATCAACCTTTCTGAACCTGTGAACCCGGTTTGGGCAGCACAGTTCAATACAGTAGTAAAGGTTGCCCTTCCCGATAATGCTACCCTTACCGAGGAGGATTGGGCAGCAGTTGGGGCGAAATTTGCAGCATATACAGGATGGAAAGGTGCAAAGGCCGGAGCAGAGGTTGAGTCTTTGGGATATGATGCAGTGAAACAGTTGCTTGCTGATAACAGACAGGAAGCCCTTATGGCACTTGTAGCTCAGGATCTTGAACTTGCAACTGAGGCCGACAACATTGCCCAGGTATTGAAATTCCTTTATATTTTCAAGGATTTCTACAGACTATTGAGAAACTTCATAACATTTGACGATTTCTACGCAAAGGACAAATGTGCAATATTCCAGAACGGACGTCTTATTGTAGACCAGAGGGAGTGCCGTTTGTGTATGAACGTCCTTGATATGGGCAAGCATAATGCAAGTGCGGCAGCAAGTGGCATGTATCTGCTTTACTGTGATTGTACAACCAGGAGTGGGGCAGCAAAAAAACAGATTGTTGCAGCTGTGACAGTAGGCGAGATTGGCAACCTGATGGCTGGTAAGAATGCCATCTACTATGATAACCAGGGCGTTGAGTGGGATGCTGTAATTACAAAGATAGTTGACAATCCTATAAGTGTGAAACAGGCATTCTGGAGTCCTTACCGCAGAATGGCAACCGTTGTTGAGAACCTTATCAACAAGAGTGCAGCCGAGAAGGATGCCAAGATGATGGCAGATGCAACAGCAAAGATCAATGCAGCTCCTGCAAGTATACCTGCCAAGGCTGAAGGTGATGCCAAAGCTGCAACACCACCGTTCGACATAGCCAAGTTTGCCGGTATCTTTGCTGCCATTGGTATGGCTCTTGGTATGATAGGTACAGCCCTTACCTCTTTGGCTGAGGGTATCTTTGCCTCGAAATGGTGGGAGCTTATCCTTTCATTCGTGGCAATCCTTATGATCATATCAGGACCTGCAATGGTTATGGCGTGGATGAAGCTCCGCCGCAGGAATATTGCTCCACTTTTGAATGCCAACGGTTGGGCTGTGAATGCCGAGGCCAAGATCAGCATTCCATTTGGAGAGAGCTTGACAGATAGTGCAAAGTTTCCTCTTTTGAAACTTAAAGACCCTTATAAGAAGAAAGGAATGGGCAAAGCTGGCAAAATATTCTATACAATTTTTGCAATTCTGCTTGTTTTGACAGCAGCTGCTGTTGTCCTTTACTTTAAAGATTCTGTTCTGTTTATGAAACTTTTTACCTTCTAAGGGTAAAATAGAGTAAATTTTTTTAGGAAAAAGAAATTTCTTCGGCCGAAGGGATTTCTTTTTCTTTTTTTGGCATACTTTTCTGTTCAGGCTCTATACTTTTGCCGGCAGGAAAGGGGGCGGATCAGTTCATTCATTTTGCTTGTATATTCTATTACCATTTCTCATACTTCCGCCTCCTTCTCCTTTGTATGTTATGGAAAGGGATTTGATTTTTAGATTAGGAGTTCTGGTTGTTCTTGGAATGTTTTTTTCAGGTTGTAGTGCCAGGGATGAGGTTCCTCAGACAGGAACTGACAAGGTGAGGTTGTGTTTCTCTTTGGAGGGTATGACTACGGTTACAAAGTTGCCGGATGAGTACCTTGTGGAGGATGTCAATATATATGTAGTAAATAGTGTCGGGGATGTGGTAACTCACCGCTATGCTGCATCGGTTGAGGATATTTTGTTGGACATCTATACCAATCATATTTTTACTGTTTATGCTATTGCCAATGCCGGGAGATCATTCCCTGTAAGTAGGGTGGAGGAAATTCTGGCGCTTGAGCAGATGGAGGCTTCGTTGAATGGGAGAGTTGTACCTATGTCGGGAGTATATGGCCCAAAAGCACTTGTTGGGGGGAGTACTATTGTCATTCCCCTTACAAGAGTGGTGGCCAAAGTGGTGCTGAAGTGCAATTTTTCCCAGCTCAACGAAGATGTCTCCATGATTGTAAAGAGTGTTGCATTGAAGAATGTGCCTGTAAAGTGCAGGCTGTTTGGGGAGAACAGGGCTTCAGCCAGTGCCGATGTTAAGGGTGGTGAGAAGTGGATTGCACCAACGGTGGCCCAACTTGAAAATGGGATAGAGATGTTTCTGATGGAGAATAAGCAAGGGACATTGCAGCCGGAGAATACAGTGCAGAGCGGAAAGGTTTGGCCTCAGGAGAGCCTCTATTCCCAGATATGCAGTTATGTGGAGATTGTGGCTGCGTATGCATCAGACCAGAAGGAGGGGGATGTGGTGTACAGGTTCTATCTGGGGAGTGACCCTTTTACAAATTATGATGTTGAAAGAAATACCAAATATACTATAAGTGTAACGTTCAAGGGGAACGGAGGACTTTATGAAAATAGCTGGAGGGTTGATGTAGGTGGGCTGGATGATGTTGTTCCTGCCAATGTGGAGTTTGAACAGAGCGGTTATGTGATGTATGACATGGAGGAGATTGAATTGCCGCTCGCAGTGGCGCAAGGAAAATGGGAACTTGAGGTATCCAGCTCCGACCCTTCGGTTGTGCAGGTGGTGGAGTTTGATAGGAAAAAGGTTAAGGTTAAGGCTCTGCAACCGGGTACAGCTACTGTAATTGCCAGTTTGGGTGGAGCAACTGCTTCGTGCAGCATTGATGTGGAGAAGTTACGGATTGTACCTGCAAACTCTTCCGTTTCCCTTTATAACCATTTTTATGAAGATATTGTGTATGCTGTTTATCCTCCGCATGCGGCTGATAAGTTGGAGGTAAGATTAGTCCCTTCAAATGGTGAGCTGGTTACCGGTTACAACGGGGTGCGCAATAGGGTGATCCCGCAGATTAAGGAGTATGGTAAGCTTCCGGCCAAAGAAGAGGTTGTTCTGGAGATTGTGGGGAGGAGTGATGTTTCGGCAAAAGTGGATGTTGTTGTAAATCCAATGCTTGAGATGGAGAATGAAATTTCTGTAAATGTGAATCTGGGAAGCAGTACTATGTACAGGAGTCTCAATCTGAAGACATCAGGCAGGGCGGAGGTTGATTATGGATGGCTCCCAAATGACGGTGTCTCTGTTTACGGGTATCCCGGGGTGAATATAATGTTGGATGCGGAGGCTGCACGTCTCTCTTTCCCTGTGCCAAACGGTGCCAATGGACTTTACAGGCTGGAGGCTAAAGTTATTGGGGATGACGGTTATGGGAGCAATGCCAGCCTTCATGCAGAAGCAGTGCAATATTGTGATGTTACTGTGTATGAGACTGTCTATCTGGTAGGGGTGTCAAAGACTATGGGCAAGGAAAGGATTTCAGCCAATCCGGAGACCTGGAAATACACAAATGAGGTGGTGGCAAAATGGCTCTCTCATCCTAACTCGCTTTTGTTCCCCAATGGAGAGGTGTATTTGGATTATGGATTCATATATAAAGGGGTTACCTATGAGGATTCCCATACAGAGTTTTTAGAGGAGTTTATCTTTACTTTTGAAAAAGGAGAAATGATAACTTATGTGCTGGAGGACAGCCCAAGACCGTTTAATGGCTCTATTCCGGATTATTATATTGATTATTTTTATCTTCAGCCGGCTGTATCCCCTTACATTAAAGGCAATATGAGTGATGGTACCAGGTTCTTTTATATCCATTCACTGCAGTTTGTTCAAGGGTTCTCATATAATGATCCAAGCTGGAAAAAGATTTTTGATTACATCTACAATTAGCCTTGGGCAAAGGGGAGGGGCTCCCAAATTTTGTTATCTTTGTAAGTTGATTTACAATTTACAGATATGAGTATAGTGAAAACAGAGCTGGAGGGTGTGTATGTTATTGAGCCCAAAGTGTTTGGAGATGTGAGAGGATACTTTTTTGAGAGTTACAGCAAAGAGCGGTTCTTTCAGGAGACAGGGTATGATGTGGAGTTTGTGCAGGACAATGAGAGCAAGTCATGTTATGGCGTACTGAGAGGCCTTCATTTCCAGAAGGGAGAGCATGCCCAGAGCAAACTGGTGAGGGTAGTGAAGGGGAGAGTTATGGATGTGGCTGTTGATATAAGAAAAGGTTCTCCAACTTTCGGGAAGCATGTGTGTGTGGAACTGTCTGAAGAGAACCATAGACAGGTGTTCATTCCAAAGGGTTTTGCACACGGTTTTGTGGTGTTGAGTGAAAATGCCATTTTCCAGTATAAGTGCGACAATTATTATGCTCCTCAGAGTGAGGGAGCCATTGCTTGGGACGATCCTGAGATTGGAATAGACTGGGGTATACCGTTTGAGGATATGATTCTTTCAGATAAAGACCGCAACCATCCTATGCTTAAGGATGCACCGGAGCTGTTCAATTATAACTCAAAACTCTACTAGGCTATGAATATTCTTGTTACAGGTGCAAACGGCCAGTTGGGAAATGAGATGAGGATTGTGTCAAGATCACTTTCCCATGGTTTCTTTTTTTCAGATGTGAACGGGTTTGAAGGGGTACAGACACTTCAGCTGGATATAACAGATATTGAGGCGGTGCGTGCAATGGTTGCTGAGTATGAAATTGATGCCATTGTAAACTGTGCTGCCTTTAACCACGTTGACAAGGCGGAGGCGAATGGTGGAATGGCCATGAAACTGAATGCTGAAGCTCCAGAAAATCTGGCGCGCGTAATGAAGGAGGTTGGAGGATTCCTTGTGCATATCTCTTCAGACTATGTTTTTGGTGGAGAGCCTTATAATACTCCTTGTACAGAAGACCTTAAGGCCACCCCAACCGGTGTGTACGGCCTTTCAAAACTGAAAGGTGAGGAGTTGGTCAAGGCTGTTGAGGGCAATTATGTGATTATCCGTACAGCTTGGCTTTACAGTGAGTATGGCAATAATTTCTGCAAGACCATGATGAATCTTACCGCAACAAAGCCTGAGCTTAAGGTTGTGTTTGACCAGGTGGGTACACCTACATATGCCCTTGATCTTGCCAAGGCAATTGCTGTTGTGCTTGAAGACTATTCTGCAGAAAAAGGGAACTCAAAAGATGAATATTGGAAATATCCAAAGAACGGCATATACCACTACAGCAATGAAGGTGTGTGCAGCTGGTACGATTTTACAAAGATGATTGCCCATTTCAACGGAACCACCGGGTGCAATGTGCAGCCTTGTCACAGCTCGGAGTTCCCCAGCATTGTTAAAAGGCCTCCATATTCTGTCCTTAACAAAACAAAGATTAAAGCCACGTTTGGCGTTGAGGTTCCGTATTGGGTAGATTCATTGAAACTCTGCATAGAGAACATGAAAAATTTTATCTAACTTTGTTGCATAACAAATTCTATAATCATGAAGTTTTTTATTGATACAGCTAACTTGAGCCAGATTTCCAAAGCTCAGGATATGGGAATCCTTGACGGTGTTACCACCAACCCAAGCCTTATGGCTAAAGAGGGAATTAAAGGTACAGAGGCTATCCATGCACACTACAAGGCAATCTGCAACATCGTTGACGGTCCTGTAAGTGCCGAGGTGTTCTCAAACGATTATGAGGGTATGATTGCAGAGGGTGAGGTGCTTGCAGCAATTGACCCTAAGATTGCGGTAAAACTTCCTTGTACTGCAGACGGTATCCGTGCTGTGAAATATTTTGCAAAGAAGGGCATTGCAACCAACTGTACTCTTGTTTTCTCTGTAGGTCAGGCACTTTTGGCGGCTAAAGCTGGTGCAACCTTTGTCAGCCCGTTTGTAGGACGCCTTGATGATGTTTGCGAGGATGGTGTAGGTCTTGTTGCAAAGATTGTAGACATGTACCGCTACTATGGTTACGGTACTGAGGTTCTTGCAGCTTCTATCCGTCACACTCAGCACATTGTGGCATGTCTTGAGGCTGGTGCAGATGTGGCAACTTGTCCTCTTTCAGCAATTGAGGGCCTTTTGAAACACCCTCTTACAGATGTGGGATTGGATATCTTCAATAAGGCTGTTGAAACAATGAAATAAAAAAGTGCCCATTTGGACGTCGTCCCAATGGGCATTTACAGATTCCTGAAGGAACGGGGAATTCCGGTGTTGAATTTCATCTCCTTACCGGTTACTGGATGGATGAACCCCAAAGCATAAGCGTGCAGGTAAAGCCTGTGCGCTTTTTTGTTCTCAGCCAGGTGGGATGGATTCCCGCCAAAGTATTTCTTGTCGCCCCAGATTGGGCATCCTGCCTCCTGCATATGCACCCTTATCTGGTTTTTTCTGCCGGTATGGAGTTCCAGCTGCAGCAGTGCTTTTCTCAACCTTGGATTGCTTTCCAAAATCTTGAAATCAGTAACGGCAAGCTGTCCGCCGTTGTTGCGGGCAGAAGAGTAAACTACCATTGCCCTGTTCTCCTTGAGCCAGCTGGTAATTCTCCCCTCCTGAAAATTGAGCCTTTCAACCCCTCTCTCATCCTCCTCAATCAGGTATTCCACCATTACATTCCCTTGCCCTTCTATTCTTCCCGACGAATTCACTACAGCCACATACCCTCTATGGGTAACAGCCTCCTCCCAATTGTCCTGCAGCATTCTCTTTATCTCCTCACTCTTGGCAAAAACCATAAGGCCGCTGGTTTCCCTGTCGAGACGATGTACTATGAATACTCTTGGCTCATTTTCCCGGCCGCCAAATCTGTTTTCCCGGCTGCCGGTGTTTTTGCCGCAGCTGTTCCTGTTATAGCTGCCGGCGGTGTTTCTGACATAATTGTTTAGCAGAGAATGTGCGGTAACTTCATCCCTCCCTCGGGATGTGCTTACAGAGAGCACTCCTTCGGCTTTTTCAATTACTATAATGTGGGCATCTTCGTAGATTATCTTTATGGGATCTCTTCTCATGGATTGTCTGTTTGGAGCTTTGTAAACAAGGACTATACTTCGGGGTTGTGTTCGTTGGATGAAATGAACAGCAGGGTGTCACCCTCATAAAGTTCAAGCTGTCCGTTTGGAACAAGGTATTGGTTGCCACGTTTTACCATCATTGCAAGATGACCTTCAGGGATGTGCATCTTGGCCAGGGTATTGCCGTGGACAAGCATCTCCGGGGTGAGGGTTACCTCGTTGAGTGATGAACTCATTTCGTCGGGAATATGGATGTCAAATGTGCTCTCAGGCTCAGGCGGAAGGTCCAAGTGAAGCTTTTTGGCAAGCCATGATATGCTCATTCCCTGCATGACAAGTGAGAGCAGGGTGATGAAGAACACTATGTTAAAAATAATATCTGATCCTGTTACTCCAGCCAGTACAGGATATGTTGCAAAGATGATGGGAACAGCACCTCTAAGACCTACCCATGAGATAAAGGCCTGGGCCTTGAACGGGATATCCTTGAATGGTGCAAGGCATGTGTATACGCTTAATGGACGTGCTACAAATGACATGAACGCTCCAATAAGCAGTCCGGCAGGGGCTATCTTCATCATCTCGTGAGGGTTTACAAGCAAGCCCAATGACAGGAACATGATCATCTGGAAGAGCCATGTTAAGCTGTCCATGAATTTGCTCATCTCATTTTTAAGTCTCACCTTGCTGTTTCCTACAAGTAGTCCGGTGATGTATACTGCAAGGTAACCGTTACCTTTTGCCATATCTGTGATGGCAAAGACAATAAAGACAATGCTCAGCAGCAGTACGGAGTATAGGGCGGTATTGGAAAGATTAAGCTTGTTGATAAGCCATACAATGAATTTGCCTATAACAACACTGATGATTATTGCAAATCCGAACTGCTGCAGCAGGTTCAGGACAATTCCCCATCCGCTTACCTGGGCAGGGTTCTGGATTATCTGTATTATTATGATTGTGAGCATGTAGGCCATGGGGTCGTTACTACCGCTCTCCAGCTCAAGCATAGGTTTAAGGTTGTGTTTGAGCACCATTTTCTGGGAACGGAGTATACTGAAGACTGAGGCCGAGTCTGTGGATGACATGGTGGCGGCCAGCAGGAAAGAGGCCATGAGTGAGATCTCCATGTTCATTCCGGCAAAACGGGAAATTCCATATATGAAGGCTCCGGTAAAGAGGGTTGTGATTGCCAGTGCCACCGTGGAGAGGAGTAGTCCGGGGGTGAGTACGGGTTTGATGTCAGATATTTTTGTGTCCATACCTCCAGTGAAAAGGATGACGCTGAGTGCTATCATTCCTATGAACTGGGCTCCGTTGGGAGAGTTGAATTCCAGACCAAGTCCATCGGTGCCAAAGAGCATTCCAACAAGTAGGAACAGCAATAGTGTGGGCACACCAAAGCGGAAACCGGTTTTGCTGATGAGGATTCCCACAAAGACCATTATTGAGCCCAACAACAATATATTTCCAGAAGTAAATACCATTTTTCAAGTTTTTTAGCAAGCAACAAATTTACGAATTTTTAAGTTCATTTTAGTATGCCGGTTGTACCAATTGCAGATGATTTTGGTTCAGTAAATGGAGTTGTGAATATTTTCTTAATTTTGCGCATTGTCACATATTGGAAATGAAAAAATTTGGTTTGCTGTTGGCGGCACTCGTTGTGGCGGCTGCCCCTATATATTCCCAAAAACAGAACAGTTTAAAGTTTGATACAAAAGAGCTTATGCTCCCTTTTGCCTTGATAGGTATTGGTGCAGTTGGTAGTCAGATAGATGCGGTTAAGGAACTTGCTTTTGGCTTGAGAGGTGATCACGCTTCCGTTAAAGGGGGATTTGTTCCGGAAGATGCTGTGCAATATGCCCCAGTGGCAGCCTTTTACGGTTTGAATATGTGTGGGGTGAAGTCTGCCCACAGCATATCTGACGGTACAGCTCTGGCTTTAACATCATATTGCATTACTGCAGCTGCAACTCTGGCCATAAAAGGGGTTGTGGATGAATGGCGTCCAAACGGTGTTGATGCAGATGCATTTCCAAGCGGACATGCTGCCATTTCATTTATGGGTGCAGAGCTGCTCCGTCTGGAGTATAAGGATTCTGCCCCTTGGGCAGGTTATGCAGGTTATGCTGCTGCTCTCTACACTTCGCTTGCCAGGATAAAGCATTATGAGCATTGGTTCCATGATCTTGTTGCCGGTGCCGGTGTAGGTATATTGGGTACAAGAGTGGCATATGTTGTTGCCCCTTGGGTACACGAAAAGCTCTCCCTCAAATCTTTTGGAAAGAAGGGTAGGGATTATGCCATGATTGGTGTCCCTTATTATAACGGCTCGTTTGCCGGAGTGTCATTTTCAATGGTTTTTTAAATGGAATTACATAATCTGTTGTTGGATAAAGGGGTGATTCCTTCTGGTACGGAGGTATCTGAATTGCCTGCTCTGTTTAATGATCCGTTCAGCTATTCTCCACATCCTCTGGTTGTTGAGGCTTCCCGTAAGGTGCAGGAGTTTATTGCTTCGTCCAATTCCGGTCTTCATTCACTGCTCATTGGAGAAGGGAAGATGTTTGGAGTGCTGCTGGTAAGGAAACCATCGGGCGAGGTGGGATTTCTTGCAGCCTACTCAGGTTCGCACGAGAAACTGCGTGGTGTGGGGTACTTTGTCCCCCCTGTGTATGATCTTCTTTCTCCCGACAGTTTCTTCCCCGAAGGCGAACATGAGATTGTCAGGCTCAATGATCTTATCAGGGATTTGGAGCAGGATAGGGAAAGATTTGTGTTTATGGAGGTTACAGCCCAGTTGAGGGATGAGTTCCTTAATGAAATTTCCCGTTTGAAGCAGATTTATGAGACTGGTAAGGTAGCAAGAGATTTGAGGAGAAAGGAGATTCAGAAGATTTTGCAAGGAGATAATATGGCTCAGGCCTGCAGTTGCTCTGGTTCTGATTCAGATTCAGATGATGCAATATCTGCTGCATGTTTGAAATCCGATCTGGTTAAAAGTCTGCAGAGGGAACTGGAAGGGATTGTGAGGGAGAGCCAGTTTCAGAAAGGGGAGATACGGAGAGCGGAAAAAAGGATGAAGGAGGAGATTGCCTCCAGAGAGGCTGTTCAGGCTGCTTTGGATGCCAAAATTGAGGCATTGAAAGAGAAACGGAAGGAGATGTCGGGAAGATTGCAACAGAAGATTTTTGAACATTTTTCTTTTTTGAACGGGTATGGAGTTTCCCGTGAGTTGCTTGAAATTTTTGGCGATACTGTTCCTCCAGGTGGAACAGGTGAATGTGCCGCACCCAGGTTGCTTCAATATGCATATCTTAATGGTTATAAGCCACTTGCAATGGGCGAATTCTGGTACGGATATGACCATAGTCATGTTTCCGGGCAGTTCTATCCTTCGTGCAAGGGCAAATGCGGACCGGTGTTGGGGTGGATGCTTCAGGGTCTGAAAGTTGATCCTTGCACAAGTCATGTCTCCTATGGCTTTGAACCGTTACCTTCAGATCTTTCATCATTGGTGTTGTATGAGGATGATTCTTTGTTGGCTGTGTGCAAGCCGGCCGGTATCTTGTCGGCTCCGGGACGCTCCGGGGCGGAGACTGATATTCTTCAACTGCTCTCTTCTTTGGGGTATCCTTCTGATGGGCTTTTTGTAGTGCATCGCCTTGATATGCATACATCAGGTGTGTTGCTGTTGGCCAAAAACGGGCAGGCTTATAAAGATCTGCAAAAACAATTCCTTGAGCGTAAAGTACATAAAGTTTATGAGGCTGTACTTGAAGGTGAGGTTTCTGCTGCTACATCCGGAAACGGAGTTGTTTGGAAATCTGATGTTGAGGGGCGCATTTCACTCCCTTTGATTGCCGATTTTGAGAACCGTCCTCTGCAGAAAGTGGATTTTGATTGTGGCAAGGTGGCTATAACCGATTTTAAGATTCTCCGCATTTCCGGTGGACGTACCTACATAGAATTCTACCCGGTTACCGGCCGTACCCACCAGCTCCGTCTTCACGCCTCCAGCCCCTTGGGCCTCTGTGCCCCAATAGTAGGAGACCACCTCTACGGTTTGCGCGCTCAGCGGCTGATGCTGAATGCCCTCTCAGTTACGTTGTCTTTTTGTACAATCGCCTGTAAATCAATACTATAAAAAGTGCCCCTTGGGACGACGCCCTAAAGGGCACTTTTTTAAGTGCTTGTAAATGTGCGCTTTACATAAAAGGACGACGTTACAATGAAGTTACGGTCAGTACCTGGCGGGTGTGGGAGGTGATGCGGGTGTGGTTGGAGATTTGGAGGCCGGGGATGCAGATGATTTTGCCGGAGGCGTCGAGCATAACAGTTACGGCTCCTTTGTGCAGGTGCTCAAATTTGATGTCTGAGAGGTAGTCCGTTACCTTTTTGGAACCGCGGAGGCCCAGTGGGGAGAAACGGTCTCCAGGGGCAACGGGGCGTAGCTCCAGTGGCATCTGAACTTTGTCGGCATCCAGATAGAGGGTAGGGCAGATCTCCTCGGTGGTGTCTTTTAGGGTGCGCCAACTTTCGCGTGGGATTATTTTGGTCTCAATCTCAAGCGGTAGGGATTGTGCAACGTTTGCGTAGAATTTCAGCAGCCCGCGCTCTTTTACTGCAATGATTTCTCCATTTGCAGAGAGGAATTTCTTTGGACCGTCATCTTCCTTAAGTGCCTGACATATATTCTCTATAATAGCAGGGGAAAAGCCTAATGGGTAAGCAATCTGGTACACCCAGAACTCCCATTCCTCCTCTTGCAGAAGCTGTTCCAGTTCTACAATGCAAACCAGAATAGAGCGCCTTTGATCCAGCATGTTCATCCTCAGGTTGAGGCTGCAGAATGCTGGGGCAAAACGGCTCTCCATCAGCCCGTCAATGGTCTCAAACCAGTTGCACAGCTGGGAGCATTTCTCCTCAATATGTTTGGAAAGTATGTTTCCCGCCTGTTGAAAATGTTTGATGTTTCTATTGAAAGTTGTTATAACAGAGGGGTTTATCCTTGCAAGTTGTGGAAAGACCTCATTGCGGATACGGTTGCGGGAAAAGTCGCTCTGCAGGTTGGTGCTGTCGGTACGGAAAGGGACATTCCATTTGAGGGCATACTTTTCAATCTGCTGTCGGGAATAAGCCAACAGCGGTCTTATGATATACTGTGGAGTTTCTCTTCCCGACAATTTCTCCTCCTCAAACTCCAGAAGTACCTTCTCCCTGATACCACCTATGCCATCTATGCCGCAGCCTCGGGTAAGGTTGAGCAACAGAGTCTCTGCATTGTCGTTGGCATTGTGGGCGATGGCAAGGAAATCATATCCGTGAGTGGCCATAAGCTGGTAAAACCAGTTATATCGGAGCTCCCTGGCTGCCATCTCAATTGAAATCTTGTTCTGGGCAGCATACTCCTGTGTGGAGAAGCTGGCGGTGTGGAGGGTTAGCTGGTGTTCATTGCACCATTGGGTAACCATTTGGGTGTCGGCATCACTCTCTTCACCCCGAAGGTTGAAGTTCACGTGCGCTACGGCTACTTTCAAATCCAGCTGGCAATGGATGAGGGCATCCAGCAGGCACATGGAATCCACGCCGCCGCTTACGGCTACCAGTACTGATGAGCCAAAATCTGCTCCCATCTCAATCATATGTTTCTTAAAACCGTATCTGAACATTTCCTGCCTGCTATATTGTTACAAATTTATATTATTTTTGTGGAAATTGACTTTAAACAAGATGAAAAAATCATTATTGAAACTATTTCTTTTGGCAATGGCTTTTGCAATCGTAAGCTGTTCCAAAGATTCTTATGTTGAGCCACCGGTTGATGATGAAGGTGATGCAGAGGAGGTCCCTTATGTGCCGGCCCCCAGAGTTGAGGGCAGGGCGGTTATAGCTTACGTTACATATTATGGCTCAGGGCTTCCAGACCCTAATCTTGTTACCCATATAAATTATGCTTTTGCAGAGCTTTATGTTAAGGATGGAAAGTATAACGGGTTCAAGCTTCAGGGAACACAAAGCCGTTTCAACAAAGTGGTTGCACTGAAGAAGAAGAATCCTAAATTAAAGATAGTGCTCTCTTTTACCAATGGCGTTGCCAACTCAGACAACGCACCTGGTGAGGGATTTTCAGTACTTTCTGCCAGTGATGAGATGAGGAAGGCTTTTGCAGAGGATTGTCTCAAGTTCTGCAAGGAGAAAGGTATTGACGGTATTGATATAGATTGGGAGTACCCTGGATTGGGTTGGAGCAGCCAGGCGTGTGATCCCCATAATGATACCAAAAATCATGTACTCCTTATGAAGCAGCTTAGGGAGACCCTTGGCGATGATTACCTTCTTACATATGCCGGTTACGTTACCAACAAACGTACAGAGGGGACCGGATACAAGTATATGGATATCACTGCATTGGATCCTATAGTGGATTATGTTAACATAATGACATACGATTTTGATTCAGGCAAGAAACCCCACAACGGTATGCAGGCTTCACATGCTTACTGGGATATCTACCGTACATACAATGCCTACAAGGCAGCAGGAGCAACCCCTTCCAAACTTGTGTTGGGTATCCCTTTCTACGGCAGAATATCATTTTCGTCTACTCCAGGTGCCTGGACATACAAGAAAATTGTCACTCTTGGATCAGATTATACAATTGACAATTGGGATGATACAGCCAAAGTTCCATATGTGATGTATAAAGGTGCCAAATATTGTTATTACGACAATCCACGCAGTATTGCATATAAGGCAGAGTGGGCTTTGGACCGCGATTTCTTTGGCCTGTTCTACTGGGAAAATGACCAGGACGACGATAAATTTACATTGCGCAGAGCTGTGTGGGACGGAGTGATGGGTTATTGATTTATTAAAAACATACATTATGAAGAGATTATTTTTGATACTGGCTGCAGTGCTCGTTTCATTGCAGATTTGTGCCCAGAATAACAAACCGGCAAGGGCGGAGTTGGCTATAGGTTCTCCAATGCCATCTTTTACAATTGAATCTTCAACTTACGGCAAGATTTCTTCAGCCGATTTGAAAGGAAAGGTTGTCCTGATCAATCTTTTTGCTACCTGGTGCCCTCCGTGCCAGAAAGAACTGGCTGAGGTACAGCAGGTCTTGTGGCCAAAATATAAGGATAACGCCAAATTTAAAATGCTTGTCCTGGGCCGTGAGCACACAGATGCTGACCTTGAAAAATACAACCAGAAGAAAGGATTCACTTTTCCTCTTTACCCGGATTCTGCGAGAGGCGTTTTCTCAAAATTCGCCGACCAGACCATCCCGCGCACTTACCTTTACGGCAAGGACGGCAAACTCATCTATTCAGCAATAGGCTATTCTCCCGACGAGTTTGCCAAACTCATGGACGCCATTGAGAGGGCGTTGAAGTAAGGGTGTGGCCGGGTGGCGTATGGCATTTTCCGCACATGACATATTTTGCCCTTTTCCCTATTGTATTCAAATAAATTTTCTGGAAATAAGGTTACAAATGGGTGAAAATATGCACATTGCTACCCCATAACCAACTAAAAGATTTGCAAAAGGAATTTACCAGGAATCCATTTCAGAGTAATTTCAGAGTACGCAGACAATGAGAAATGAAGTGGCCAGATACAAAAAAAGCCTTCATTTCTGAAGGCTTTTTTGTGATCCGCCTGGGGCTCGAACCCAGGACCCCAACATTAAAAGTGTTGTGCTCTACCTGCTGAGCTAGCGAATCATCCCGTTTTGGGACTGCAAATATAGGAACTATTTTACAAAATGCAAAATTATTTGTTT
>JAEIGA010003040.1_pt1 | contig 26424 bp, 36 predicted proteins | sample 9270691 | NCBI WGS metagenome assembly JAEIGA01 (sample SAMN17057246, study PRJNA624740) | gut metagenome | biome: biome; isolation source: fecal sample | host: Bos grunniens | place: China: Xizang | collected 2019 | reverse complement strand
CATTCATAAGGTCCATAATAATTTATTCCATTATATGGAGGTTGTGTTGTGCAAGGTCCAATTATGTTATGTACGAAATCTTCTGGGGTTCCACGTTCGACATAACTAATATTACATTTAACTCCACGAAAACTTTCTCTGCAGGGTCGTATTGTCCAAATATCTCCATTCTCCGCCCGAAACTCTGCAGAGTCTCTCATATTTTTAAATTTGCAATTTCTATAAAATTATGCTATAATTTTTATAGTAAAATAAGGTGGTGTAATATGTTAGAATATTGTTGTAATTGTGGAAAACCTTTTAATTTAGATACAAAAAGTAAATGTATTTATTGTGGGGCAAAACATATAATTATGGATGCTTAGATAGACCATAAAGAAATTGCTTATTTAATAATTAAACAAAATAATGGAAAAATGATTGCGCCAGTCAAAATAGATAATATTAATATAAAACAAGAATGCGATACAGAACAGTGTGGAGTATTTTATAGAAACTACGAAAAAAATATGGAAATTGATATTAATTTTGGTTGTTACAGTTTTCCAGAAGCAGATAATGATGTTAAAATGAAAGTTATATCAGAGGAGAATAATAATGGAAATTAAAAATTATGGTATAAACGATATTGAAACATTGTCTTTTAAAGATGGTGTTCGAAAAAGAATTGCGATGTACCTTGGCTCTGCTGATATGCAGGGCGTATATAACGCAATTCAAGAAATTATTTCTAATAGTATAGACGAGTTCTATATGGGGTATGGCAATAAAATTATTATTAGTTTGAGTGAACCTTATCAAACAGTACAAATTGAAGATTTTGGTCGCGGTGTTCCTTTTGGAATTAAAGATGACGGAAGTAATACCCTTATAGATATTTTTTCAAAAGCTCATACTGGCGGAAAGTTTGATGATAAAGTGTATAACTCTGTAGCCGGTCTTAATGGTATTGGTGCAAAAGCTACTTGTCTTTCTTCTGAATCGTTTAACGTTTATTCAAGAAGAAATGGTAAACGTGCGGTAGCTATTTGGGAAAAAGGAGAAAATGTTAGTTACGAAGAAGTTGAAGATAACGGACATAGTGGTACTGGAGTTACATTTAAATTAGATTCAGAAGTATATAATCTTGAACCAATAAAGATTGATTTTAATATACTCTGTGAACGTTGTAAAAATTTAAGTTATCTTACTAAAGGACTTACTTTTGAACTTAGATTATACGATTATAATATTAGTGAAATAGAAAAACCAATTAAAACAGTGACCTACTGTGCAAAGAATGGTCTTCTTGACCTTATCAAGGATAATGGCGATGCGGCACTTCATACAAATCCCGTATATATCGAAATGAAAGAAGGAAACATTCAAGCAGAAATTGCTATGATGTGGACCAAAGGAAAAGAAAAAAGCTTCACATTTACAAACGGTCTCCATCAGTCAGAAGGCGGTACTTCACTTACGGGTGTAAAGACTGCTATCACAACTTTTATGAAAAAACAATTCAAAGGTGAATTTGATGGCGATATGGCAAGAACAGGTCTTGTATATGCTGTTGCGTGCAAGATCCCCAATCCTTCTTTTGCCAACCAGACAAAAACAAAAATCAACAATCCTGAACTACGTGGACTCTGCCAGAGAGCAACTGGTCAGGCATTACAAGAATTTTCGATAAGAAAACCAAATGATTTTAAAACAATTGTTGAATTTTTGGCAAAGGAAAAGAAAGCTGAACAAGCTGCCGCAAGAGCAAGAAAACAAGTTTTAGAAACTCAAAAAGATATTGAAAAAAATCAGAAGAAAAAAGTATTTGCTTCGGATAAATTGAAAGATGCGGAATTTCTTGGCGAAGGCTCAACGCTTTTGATTGTAGAAGGCGATTCTGCGGCTGGTGGTATGGCTAAAGCTCGTGATTATAAGAAATATGGTATTCTTGCTATTAGAGGTAAAATCCTTAATTGTCTTAGTCATAATGAAGAAAAGATTTTTCAAAACGAAGAGATTAAATTATTGCTTAGTGCAATGAATATTAATCCTGGCAGATATGATCCGAAGAAGCTTCGTTATGGTAAAATTGCAATTTGTACCGACGCTGACTCCGACGGTTATCATATTGGACTGCTTATTATGGCAGCTCTTCGTTATCTTGCTCCTCAATTCCTTGAAGAAGGAAGACTTTGTTGGCTTCGTTCTCCACTTTATATCGTTAAAAATGGTAAAAAAGAAAGTTATTATTTCTCTGATGAAGAATACAATACAGTTAGAGGAAAGATAAAAGGAGAAGTTCAGCGTTGTAAAGGTCTTGGTGCGCTCTCTCCTGAACAGGCTAGACTTTCAATGTTTACCGAAGAGTTCCAAAGAATGGATACTCTAATTCCAGATCCTAACGCTATAATCCTTTTAGAAGAACTTATGGGTGTTGATGTTGAGCCAAGAAGAGAGTTTGTGTTTAATAAGATAGATTTCAGCGAGGTAAGGGAATGAGAAAAAGGAAAACTACTAAAGAAATAATAGAATTATTTCAGAAAGATAGTATGCACACTCTTTTTAAGCCTCTTGACTATAATAAATTTATATATTTAGATAGTGATAATGAAGATATTAGTATTATTATAATTGGCCTTGACGGTTGTATTTTTAAAGTTTTACGAGAAGCGTATTTTAGTGAGGTAAAAGAATAATGGAACGAGGTAAACGAGCAGAGTCTAATTTAGTAAAAGACGGAATTGGATATGCTACACTTCGACAAAATTTAATTATTAATAAAATTGTTTCAATGACTTTATATAAAGATGAACAAATAGTATTTCATTGGGATAAAGAAACTTGTGATGAAGAAATAAATAAATATTTTGAAAAAGAAGATAATAACGAAAAGAGAGAAATTTGATTTTTCTCTCTTTTTTTGATATAATTAAAATATAAAATGAAATAAAGGAGAAAGATAATGAGTAACTTAAAACCAATTATAGAAGATAGTTTTACTCAATATGCCGGTGCGGTCCTGCAATCTCGAGCACTTGTTGATGTGCGCGATTGCTTAAAACCGTCTGCTCGTCAGATTTTTTATTGCCTTTATACCGATAAATTTTTACCAAATAAACCTTTTAAGAAAACTCTTAAGGCTATTGGTTCAATTGCTCGTATGTATATCCACGGAGATTCTTCTGCTGAAGGAATTATAATGCGTGCTGGACAGCAGTTTTGTATGAGATACCCTCTTGTTGAGGTAGATGGTAATAATGGTAATTTAATGCAGAGTGGTAACTGGGCGGCTTCGAGATATACTTCTTCTCGACTTTCTAATTTTTCTGTAAAACTTTTTGAAGATATAGAAAAAAATACTATCGCTGAATGGCGAGATAATTATGATGATACAGAACAGTATCCAACCGTAATGCCGTCAAAAGGTTATTATAATATTGTTAATGGTACTTTAGGTATTGGTATCGGTGCCGCAAGTAGTATTCCACAGTTTAATTTAAGAGAAGTTAATGAAGCTCTTATTAAGTTGCTTTGGAATCCTGATATTGATTTTGAAGAGATTTACTGTGCGCCTGACTTTGCGACAGGAGCTATTCTTTTAAATGAAAAAGAAGTAAAGAATAGTCTTAAAGACGGTTATGGTTTTGCTTGTAAACTTCGCTCAATTATCGAATATGATACGACAGAAAGATGTCTTATTGTAAAGGAAATTCCATTCGGAGTTTATACTAATACAATTTGTGGAGAACTTGAAGCAATTCTTGAGGGTGATGATAATCCCGGTATTGACAGATTTAATGACCTTACTGGTTCTACTCCACTTATTAAGATTTATCTTACAAAAAACGGCAAACCAGAAAAGATTATTAAATATCTTTATAAAAATACTTCACTCCAATCGCATTATGGTATTAATATGACTATGCTTGAAAATGGTCGTTATCCAAAAGTATTTGGTTGGAAAGAGGCACTTCAAGCTCATTTAAATCACGAAAAAGAAGTATATCGTAGAGGATATGAATTTGATTTAAAGAAAATTAAAGATAGACTTCATATAGTTGAAGGTCTTTTAATTGCGCTCGCTCGTATTGAAGAAGTTATTGCTGTAATTAAAGCAGCTTCATCAACAGCTATTGCGAGAGAAAACTTACAGAAAAACTTTTTATTAAGTGATACCCAAGCAAAAGCAATTCTTGATATGAAACTTTCTCGTTTGGCGCATCTTGAAGTTAAGAAACTTGAAGATGAAAAAATTTCTCTTATTGAGGAAGCAGAAAAAATCGAGAAAATTTTAAATAATGAAGAACTTTTCTTTAAAGAAATTGAAAAAGGTTATAGAGAGGTTGCAGATAAATATAGCGACGCTAGAAGAACACAAGTTTTGAATATAGAAAATGAAGATGATGAGCCTATTGAAGTTAAGAGTCTTCTCATTAATTTAACAAATAAAAACAATATATTTGTTACAGAGTCATCTTCACTTTATACCCAAAGACGTGGCGGCGCTGGCAATAAATTTAAGTTCAAAAATGGTGAATATGTACTTTCCACAATTCAAGCCGAAAGTGTTGATACCATTTTATTCTTCTCTCAAGCAGGAAACTTTTATTGGTATACTGCCGGCTCTCTTCCTCTTGAAGAAAAAGTTGCAGTTGAATCATTATTCACTATGAAAGACAACGAAGTTATTTGTGAAATGACTTCTTTCAATAAGAAAAATGCAAAAGAAAATATTATTTTTATAACTAAAAATGGTATTATTAAAAAGAGTTTGTTAGAAGAATATAACCTTAAAAGAGGTATGGGTTCAAAAGCTCTCGCTTTGGAAGAAGGCGATGAAATAAATTCAATCATTTTTACCAACGAAGAAAAGATTGGTATAGTAAGTGAATGTGGTCAATTCGTTATGTTTGAAACAAAAGATATTAGACCTATTGGTAGAGTTACTAAAGGTATAAAAGGAATTAAACTTAACGAAGGCGATTATGTAGCATCAGCAAAAACAATTCCAGCAAATACCAAAGAGCTTGTAACAGTAACTCAAAACGGATATATACTACGTACAGATCTTAGTGAGTATAATATCACTAATAAGAATACAAAAGGTGTAAAAATTCAAAAACTAAAGGATGAAGACGATTGTCTTGTTGATTTTATTCCTCTTAATTCTGAAAGTAATTTGGTTGTCGTATCTACTGGTGCGCAAATTAGAATACCAGTTGACCAAATTTCTAAATACAGTAAGGGTTCAAATGGCGTGGCTTCTATTAAAAAGCCAGAAACAGACAAAGTAATAAGTTTAGTTTTTTAAGCTACAAAAATTCAACTGTGTAAAATTTGAAAAAAGTTGAAAATCGTGATATAATATATATAGAAAGTTAAGGAAAGACTTTCTTAATATAAGCCACCAAGTGGTAAAATAAAAAATTTATAAAATTTAAGGAGAGAAACAAACTATGAAACTCACAGAAAAGTCAAATGCAGTGTACACTTATGTAAAGGAGAATGGTGGCCGTATCGCTATTGAAGAACTTGCTAACGCTCTTGGCGTAACAGCTCGTTCAGTAAGCGCTAACGTAACAGACCTTCAGAAGAAGGGTCTTGCAGTTAGAGATAAGGTTAAGGGCGAAGGTGAAGATGCAAAGGATATCACTTACGTAGTTCTTACCGAAGACGGCATGAATTTTGTTCCCTCAGAGGACTAATTCCTAAAATAAGATTTGGATAGGGGCGATTAAATTCGCCCCATTAATGTCTTAAAAAGAAAAAAGATAATGTATTTACAAGGAGATAAACTATGTTAAGAGAAGCAGAAAATATTGTAAGAATTGAAGGAATTTTAAGTGAAATAGACATTAAGCCCGGTTCTTATGAAAAAGACGGAAAGACCGTAGAAACAATCGGCGGTTCAATTAAAGTAAAGGTAGAATAGAAGATTAACGGAGAACTTAAGACTCTTGAAGTTCCCGTACAGATGTTCTCAAATAAATATACAAAAGCTGGTCAGCTTAACCCTGCTTACGAATCAATCGAAAAGGTTATGAAAGAATATGTAAGTATTGCTGCAGCAGGCGGCGAAGATGGTGCTGACAGAATTAGAATCACAAAGGCTAAGCTTCAGATGAATGAATATTATGGTTCACCCGACAAGCTTATTTCTTTCCCTCGTATTACTACTTCTTTTGTTAATAGAATTAAGAAAGAAGATTGTAAGCCAGATGCAAGCTTTGTTCTTGAGTTTGTTGTTGCAAATCAGGAACCCGAAATTAAGAACGATGCTGAAACTGGTAGACACGTTATGACAGCTGTTGTTCCTCAGTATGGCGAAAAGGTAGACGTATTTACTCTTTATGCAATTAATCCCAATGTTATTGATGTTATCTCAAGCTATTGGGCAGATGGTGATACAGTTAAGGCTCAGGGTAAACTTAACTTCTCTTCAAAGACAGAAACATATGTTGAAGAAGTTGACTTTGGTGAACCCAATGAAGTTACTCGCACAGTTAATGTAAGTGAGCTTATTATTACTGGTGGTTCACAGTCACCTATGGAAGGCGAGTTTGCTTATGATACTGCAGACATTCAGAAAGGACTTGCTGATAGAAAGGCAAGACTTGAAGCTCAGAAAGAGAAGGATCTTTCAAGAACAAAGCAGAAGAAAGCTCCCGCTAAGACAGCTGCGAAAGGCGGATTAGACGTAGGATTTTAAGAGGTGATTATTAATGGCTATTGACATTCTTAACATCGAACCTACAGTAATCAGTCGTGATTTACGTGGAAAATACGTAATGATTTATGGTAAACCGAAAAGCGGCAAAACAACTGCCGCTACTCAGTTTCCTAATGCTCTTTTATGTGCTTTTGAAAAAGGTTATAACGCTATCGGTGGCGTAAAACCAGTTGACCTTCCAAAATGGTCAGACTTTAAACTGGCTTTAAGACAGTTAGAAAAACCAGAAGCAAAAAAGATGTATGAAACAATCATTATCGATACTGTTTCTATTGCCTGGGACCTTTGTGAACAATATGTTTGCGCACAGAATGGTGTACAGAAAGTTAGTGATATTGCTTGGGGCGCTGGATACTCCGCTTGTAAAAAAGAGTTTGAAAGTTGCTTAAGAAAAATTGCTCAACTTGGTTATGGTCTTGTGCTTATAGCACATAGCGCAACTCGTATTGAAAAGACTACTGATGGCAGTGAGATAGAAATTATCTTCCCAGAACTACCCAAGAGAGCAGCAGAAATCTGTAATGGACTTGTGGATATTATTGGATACATTGGAAACGAATATGTTGACGGTGAAGCAAAGCGTTTCCTTTATACAAGAGAAACACCGACTCTATTCGCTGGTAGTAGATTTAAATACCTACCACCTAAAATTGAGTTTGGTTATCATCAATTAGTTAATGCTGTTGCTGATGCAATTGAGCAAAGCGAAAAACTAGACGGAGCAGTTGTTGTTGATAAAATTGAAATAAATAATGAGCAAGAATTATCATTTGATGAAGTTCGTAGCAAAGCTCAGCATTTATGGGGAATTTTAGTAGAACAAAACGAAGAAAATGCCGCAAGAATTCTTAAGAAAGTTGAAATAATTTTCGGTAAGAAAATTAAGCTTTCAGAAATTACAGAAGACCAAACCGATCTCTTTAATTTAGTAGTTATCGAAATGGAAGATATGCTTAACTAAAATTTTAATATATAAAATTTAGAGGGTATTCTTATAGAATATCCTCTATTTTAAATTTGCAAAAACTTCAATTTTATGGTATAATATAATTAGGAAGATTGGAGGTTAAAATATGACTGAGCGTACCTGCCCTTATTGTCGAGAAAAATTCATTCAAGAAGAAACTGATTGGGTAAGATGTGGTAATCGTTATGCACATCGCGCCTGTGCAGAAAAAAAGGATGAAAAAGAAAAGAAGAAACAAGAAAAAAAAGAAGAGCCTAAAAAACACTTAAAAAAGAATTTAAAGAAATGCTATTATTGCAATAAAGAATTTGATATTAGCGAAGGCTATCGAAAAGTAAGAAATAGATTTGCTCATATTGAATGTTATGAAAAAAATTATTAGCCAGATGAAGATTATGTTCATCAAATTTATGAATTGTTAAAAGATGAAGTGCATATGGTTTATGATTATGCTCAATGTGAAAAACAACGAAAGCACTTTATCGATAAGCTTGGTTATACCAATGAAGGAATTTATTTGGCTTTAAAATACTTCTATCTTGTAAAGAAGGCTTCTCCAGAAAAATCTGGTAATCGAATTGGAATTGTTTCATATGTTTATAATGAAGCTCAAACTTATTATAAAAACCTTGAAACAGAAAAGAAAAAGATTGGTGAAGCTATATGTCATCAGCTAGACCAAGAAGAAGAAGTAGTTCACGTCGCCGCGTTGCCGAAGAAAAGAAAAAGAAAAAAGATTGATTTAGATTCTATTGGGGGTGATTAATTGGTAGATAAGGATACAATACTTCAAGTTATTTGTGGATTAATGAAACATCCACAATATTTGAGTGAGAAAGATAAATATAATTTATCAATTGATGACTTTTCAAACACTTTTGAAAAATATATATTTTCAGCAATTTATAATCTTTATGACGATGGCGCGCAGACTATAACAGTTGTAGATATAGATAATTATTTTAATACTCATCAAGTAGCAAAAGCAACCTTTGAAAGAAATAATGGTGTTGAATATTTACAAGATGCGCTGGAATTTAGTCAAGCAGAAAACTTTCCCTTTTATTATAAAAGATTAAAAAAGTTTAATTGTTTAAGAGATTTAAAAAAGCTTGGAATAGATACTAGTCATCTTTATGAAGAAGATTTAGCCAATCCCAAAGCCAAAGAAATTAATGAACGTTTTGAAGAGCTAGAAGTTAATCAGATTTTTGAAAAAGTTAAGAAAGATTTAACTTTACTTGAAACTTCTTATTCTGTTGGTGATGCATCCGAATCTCATTCTGTAGCTTATGGAATTGATGAATTAATAGAAGAATTAAAAATAAAACCAGAAGTTGGCGCGCCACTTCAAGGAAAAATTTTTAATACGGTTTGTCGTGGTGCGAGAAAAACAAAATTTTATGTTAGAAGTGCATCGAGTGGTACCGGTAAAACTAGAGCGGCGATTGGAGATGCTTGTTATTTAGCTTACCCAGTTCGTTTTAATACAGAAAATTGGATTTGGGAATGGGAAGGCTCGTGTGAAAAAACTTTATTTATTGCAACGGAGCAGGATCTTGATGAAGTTCAAACTCTTGTCTTGGCTTATTTAACCGGTTTTAATGAAGAAAAGATTTTGTATAGTAATTATAACGAAGAAGAATATAAAGTTTTACAACAAGCTTTAAAAGTAATGAAGATCTACGAACAAAATCTTTTTATTGTTAGACTTTCAAATCCAAACATAGAACAAATAAAAGCAGTAGTTCGTCAGCATTGTATTTTATATAATATTGATAATGTATTTTATGACTATATTTTCTCAAGTCCAAGTTTGCTTAACGAATTTAGAGATTTGAGAATAAGAGAAGATGTTGCATTGATGATGCTTTCAACGGCTTTGAAAGATTTAGCAGTTGAGTTAGATATTTTTATAATGTCTTCAACTCAAACCAATGCAAAATCTGATGAAGAGCAAAAAGGAATTAAAAATGAATCTGTTATTCGTGGCGCGCGTTCTATTATTGATAAGTGTGATATAGCTTGTGTTATATCAAGAGTTACCAAAGAAGATGAAGAACGACTTGCAATGCCAATAGAAAAAGTTGGTATAATTCCAAATTAGGTTATGGATATATATAAAGTTCGTAGAGGTAGATATACCAATGTAAGAATTTGGAGTCACGTTGACCTTGGAACTTGTAGAAAAAAGGACTTATTTGTTACAGATGAAAAGTTTCAAGAAACAGAAGGATTCAAAATTAAAAACCATATGTTTGATGAAAACTTTTCTCCAGAAATATTAGAACTTTTAAAAGATTTAAATAGCGATATTGATTTTGTTCCTAATAAAGAAGAAGTCAAAGAAGAAAAAATAAATCTTACTACGGAGATTGAAAAAGAAGAATTAAAATCGAAAGGTATATTTGGTGATCTTCTATGAGTTTTACAAAAGACGAATATGAAAGAATTACAAAAAATTTAGAGCCTGAAGCAATTATAAAATTAATGCTTCAGCTCGGCGCGGACCGCTATGAAGAAACTGAAAACTATTTGTTATTTCCAACTATCTGTCATAATATTGATTCTTCATAGGCAAGTATGAAATTATATTTCTATAAAGATAATAAAATATTCTTTTGTTATACTGAATGCGAGGGTATGAATATTTTTCAGTTTTTAAAGATATATTATGAGCATCGTAATATAGATTATGACTGGTATGACGATATTTTTCGAGTTGCAGAAAATTGTAGTACGACAAGAGATTTTATAGAAATAAAGACAGAACTAAAAGAACGAAAAGCTGAAAAATATTCTAAACGAGAAAGTATTGAATTACCGGTAGTACCAGAGGGAATACTTCAAGTATTTACAAAATACTATCCCGTTGAATGGTTGAAAGATGGAATATCAAAAGAAGCAATGGATAAGTTTAATATACTCTATTCAATTTCTCAAAACAAAATTATTATTCCTCATTATGATATAAACAATCATCTTGTTGGAATTAGAGGGCGCGCCCTCAATCCTTGGGAAGTGGAAGCTGGTGCAAAGTATATGCCAGTTGAAATTGAAGGAACGTGGTATAAACATAAGTTATCTCTTAACCTTTATGGTTTAAACAAAACAAAAGAAGCCATAAAAGAAAATGGTATAGTTTATTTATTTGAGAGTGAAAAGAGTGTTTTACAAATGGAAAGTTTTTCTATACCAAATTGCGCCGTGGCAGTTTGCGGCAGTAATTTTAATAAGTATAGTTTAAATATATTATTAAAAGAATGTCATCCAAAAGAAATTATTATTTGTTTTGATAATGAAGAATTGGAAGGCGAAGATAAATATTTTAATAAACTTTGGAATATTTGTCAAAAGTATAATAATTATTGTAATTTTTCTTTTATTTATGATAGAGAAGGATTATTGCAGGAAAAGGATTCTCCCTCAGACAGAGGAGAAGAGATATTCAGAAGATTGATTTCAAGGAGAGTAAAAGTTAAATGAAACATAGATTAGTAAACCCCGTTATAAAAGAAGATTATATAAGAAACTTATTGACTTATCGAGGTATAAAAGATGTTGACTGTTTTTTAAATCCAAACGATAATTGTATTAAAAGCCCTAGTTTTTTTGATAATATGCCCGCAGGTCAAAAACTTTATATTGAAAATATTGGTAAAGGAAAAAAAGTTTTAATTTGCGCCGACTGTGACGTAGATGGATTTACATCAGCAGCGATAATTTGGTAGTACACACTTGATATAGAACCAGAGACCGAATTACATTTTAAATTGCACACAAAGAAACAGCACGGACTTGAAGATCATATAGTTGCAATTTTAAATGAAGATATTCATTATGATTTAATTATTATGCCCGATGCTTCAAGTAATGATTATAATTATCACGAAGATTTAAAGAAAATTAATACTCCAGTTTTAGTTCTTGATCACCATATTCTTGAAACATATGTAAGTGATAATGCAGTTATTATTAATAACCAATCTTCTCAAAATTATGAAAATAAAGAACTCACAGGTGCTGGTGTTACATGGCAGTTTTGTAGATATATTGATAGTAAAACTGGTTACAATGAAGCTGAAAAATATACTGACCTTGCCGCCCTTGGAATTATTGGCGATATGGGTGGTATGAATGAAATTGAAAATCAAGCTATTGTTAAAAAAGGATTAAATTCTATTCATAACTTTTTCTTTAAAAGTTTAATTGAAAAGCAGAGTTTTTCTATGGGAGGAAAAATAAACCCGACTACAGTAGCTTTCTATATAGTCCCTATGATTAACGCTATGATTCGTGTTGGTTCTATGGAAGAAAAAACAAGATTGTTTGAAGCTTTCCTCGATGGGGAAAGAATGGTTCCAAGCAACAAGCGTGGAGCAAAAGGAACAATGGAAAAACTGGCTATTGAAAGTGCTAGAGAATGCACAAATGCAAAAAGTAGACAAGATAAAAAGAAAGAAGAAATTGTTGGTAGACTTGAAGCAAAAATCTTTAAGCACGATTTATTGGAAAATAAAATTCTTTTTGTGCGTTTAGATGATGATGACGAATTCCCTTCTGAATTAAATGGTCTTGTAGCTATGCAGTTAGCTGCTAAATTTCAAAGACCAACTATTGTAGCAAGATTAAATGATGAAGGTTTTGTAAGGGGCAGCGCAAGAGGACTTAATGAAAGTTTGCTATCTTCCTTTAAAGAATATTTAGATAAAACAGAATTATTTGAATATACTGCGGGACACGATAATGCCTTTGGTATTTCTATAAAAAACTCTGATTTAACTAATCTTCATAATATGGCTAATGATGAATTAAAAGATATGAATTTTAGTGAAAGTTCATATGATGTAAATTTTGAAAGACATGCTATGGATGCAGATCTTGGAGAGTTAATTTGTGATATTGCTAGTTATGATTATCTTTATGGACAAAAAATGACAGAACCTCTTATTTATATTGATTCAATTAATATAAAGAGTAGTGATATTCAAGTATGTGGTGCCCGCCAAGATACAGTTCGTTTTGAAAAGAATGGCATTGTTTATATACAATTCCACGCAAAAGAACTTATTGAAGATTTAAAAAGCTATCCAGAGATGCAGCTTGAAATTGTTGGTAGAGCAAATATTAATGAATGGATGGGTAGAAGAACTCCACAAATTATGATTAAAAGTTACGAAATAAAGAATGGCGATTTAGCATTCTAATATAAGATAACTTGACTTTTCTTCAAAATTATGATATAATATTATTAGAAATGAAAGAAAGGTGATAAAATGAGATTAGAATTTCCCGGATCGTTGCATAATCATACTCATTTTAGTAATTTAAGATTGCGCGACTGTATCATTAAAGAAAATGATTTAATAGATTATGCAATAGAACTTGGTCATGAAGTGGTAGCTATTACTGACCACGAGGCTATTTCTAATGCAGTTAAAGTTCAAAAATATTACAAAAAAATAAAAGAAAAAAATCCTAACTTTAAAGTTATTCTTGGTAATGAGATTTATCTTTGTAGAAATGGTTTAAATGCAAAAAATTTCACCAAAGGTGTAGATAAATATTATCACTTTATTCTTTTAGCAAAAGATGAGATAGGACATAGACAAATTCGTGAAATTTCTACCAGAGCTTGGCTTAGAAGTTTTACTGAAAGAAGAATGAAACGTGTTCCAACTTATTACCAAGATTTATATGATATAATTGGTGCCGACCCTGGTCATGTAATTGGATGTACGGCCTGTCTTGGTGGCGCACTTCCAACTCAACTTTTAAAATTTAAAGAAACCAATGATATGAATCTAATGGAAAAGATTAAAATTTGGTGTTGGCAATTATCAGATTTATTTGGAAAAGATAATTTTTATTTTGAGATGCAGCCGTCTCATAATAAAGAACAAATTTATGTAAATAATAAATTAATTGAATTATCTGAAGAATTAGGTATTCCTTATATTATCACAACAGATAGTCATTATTTAAAACTTGAAGATAGAAATATTCATAAAGCTTATTTGAATTCTCAAGACGGTGATAGAGAAGTTGATGATTTCTATGCAACAACTTATTTGATGGGGACAGAAGAGCTTGAAAGTTATATGCACATTTCTGAAGATGCTCTTCAAAAGTCTTATGCAAATATTTTAAAAATTAAAAATTCTTGTGGAGATTATTCATTGTTAAAACCTTTGAAAATTCCACAATTAAAATGGAAGGATGATGGCGATTATGAAATCAATAAAGAAGTCTGGAAGCGGAAAATTCCTGCGTTGGGGACATTTTGGAATTCTGTATTCGAAGGCGACAGGACTCTTGCTGATAAGATTGTATTAAGAATGCAAGGAGATCCTTATCTTGAAAATCAAGAAGCGTATGATGAAGTTAATGAATGCCTTGAGATGACCTGGACTTCTTCGGAAAAGAACAACGCCCATTGGAGTGCATATTTCTTAAATCTTCAACAGATAGTAGAAGAATGTTGGAACGCTGGAACTCTTATTGGACCAAGCCGCGGTTCTGGTGGTGGCTTTATTTTACTTTATCTTCTTGGAATTACACAGATTAATCCATTAAGAGAAAAGACAAAACTTTTTAATTGGCGTTTCTTGAATCCAGATCGTGTATCTGTTCTTGATATTGATACTGATATCGAAGGCGGCAGACGCCAGCAAGTATTAAATCATTTACGAAATGTCTATGGAAATGATAGAGTTTCAAATGTTGCTACTTTTGGCACAGAAAAATCTAAATCGGCAATTCTTACTGCGTGTAGAGGCTTGGGTGTCGATGTAGATATTGGACAGTTTTTATCATCATTAGTTCCATCTGATCGAGGTCAGTTAAGAAGTTTATCACAATGTTTTTATGGCGATGAAGAAAAAGACTTTTTACCAATCCCTCAGTTCGTAAATGAAATGACAAATAATTATCCAGAAGTTTGGGAAGTTGCTCAAAAGATTGAAGGACTTATTTGTCGTCAAGGTATCCACGCTGGTGGTGTAGTATTTGTCGATGAACCATTTACAAATTCAACGGCTTTAATGAGGGCGCCCGATGGTACAATTTGTACTCAATTTGAGCTTCACGACTTGGAAGAAGTTTCTCTTATTAAAATGGATTTGCTTTCGGTTGAAGCCTTGGATAAAATTCACGTTTGTCTTGACCTTTTAGTGGAAAATGGTTTTGTAGAACCAGAACCCACACTTAAAGAAACTTATGAAAAAGTAATTGGTATATATAATCTTGAACGTGATGACCCAAATATGTGGAAGTTGATTTGGGAACATAAAATTGAAAGCTTATTCCAAATGGAAAAGCAAAGTGGTATTCAAGGTATTGCAATTGCAAAACCAAAATCTATTGACGAATTAGCCGTTCTTAACTCCGTTATTCGTCTTATGGCTACGGAAAAAGGTGGCGAAATGCCACTTAATATGTGGGGCAGATATAGAAGCAATATTAACCAATGGATCAATGAGATGAGAAGATTTGGTTTGTCGGAAGATGAAATTGAATGGCTTTCAAATCATAGTGCAATTACAGATGGTATTTGCGAAAGCCAAGAAGGGCTTATGTCTCTTGTTCAAGAAGAACGTCTTGGTGGTAATTCACTTGGATTTGCCGATTCTGCTCGTAAAGCTCTTGCAAAGAAGATTGGTGAGCTATTTGTTAAGTGTGAAAATGAATTTTATGAAAATGCAAAAGCAAAAGGTTGTAGTATGATACTTGCGAAGTATGTATGGGATGTATTGCTTCGAGTACAGAGAGGATATTCATTCTGTCGAGCCCACACGCTTGCATATTCATTTATCGCTCTTCAAGAAATGAACTTAGCTTTTAAGTTTCCCATTGAGTTTTGGAACTGCGCTTGTTTGATTACAGATAGTGGTGGTGTAGAAAACGATGAGAACGAAGAAGTTGAAGAATATATTGAAGAAATCGAATATTCAAATAACGCAGAAGATTTTGCCGATGAAATAGAAGATGAAGAAGATGATGAAGAGGAGGATGAAGAACTTCCAGCTTCATTGAAGAAAAAGAAAACAAAAACCACAAACTACGGAAAGATTGCAACAGCAATTGGTAAAATGAAGAGTAGTGGTATTCAAGTATCTCTTCCAGATATAAATTCATCATTCTATACTTTTTCTCCCGATGTTGAAAATCATTTAATTCGTTATGGTTTAAGCGGTATTACAAGAGTTGGCGAAGACTTAATTCAAACAATTATTAAGAATCGTCCATACTCGTCTTTAAATGACTTTTTAAGCAAAGTAAAAGTTACAAAACTTCAAATGATTAACCTAATAAAATGCGGCGCTTTTGATAGTTTTGGTCCAAGGCGAGAGATAATGACTCAATATATAGATCAAATTTGTGACAAGAAAAAAAGAGTTACTCTTCAAAATATGAAAATGCTTATTGATTTTGATTTAATTCCAGAAGAACTCGAACTCGAAAAACGCATCTTCAATTTTAATAAATATATTAAGAAGTTTAAAGAAGGAACTCAATATTATCTCCTTGATGATATTGCTTGGGACTTTTATAATAAACATTTTAATATAGATAATCTAAAGAGTTCCGATGAAAGTGAATCCGGTTTTAAGATCGCTCAAACAACCTGGGACAAGATTTATAAAGGTAAAATGGATAAGGTAAGAGATTTTATCAAAGCAAATTCAGAATATTTGTTAAATACAATGAATCAAATATTGTTTGATAATATGTGGGATAAATATTGTGAAGGTTCTTTAAGTAAATGGGAAATGGACTCTATTTCTTGTTACTTCCACGAACACGAATTAGCCAATATCAATAACCATTGCTATGGTTTTGCAGACTTTGAATGGTTACCAGAAGAACCAGAAGTTGAATATACTTTTACCACCAAAGATGGAAAACAAGTTCCACTCTTTAGAATAGAAAGAATTATTGGAACTGTTTTGGATAGAGATAAATCAAAGAAAACCGTTTCTCTTTTAACAACTTCTGGAGTTGTAACAGTAAAAATATTTGGTGCTGTATTTGCGAATTATGATAAGCAAATTTCTGAACGTGGCGCCGACGGTAAGAAACACGTTATAGAAAAAAGTATGTTTACGAGAGGTAATAAGATAATTGTTACTGGTATTCGTAGAGAAGATTCATTTATCGCAAAGAAGTATTCAAGAACACCATATCATCTTGTTGAACTTATTACAGAAGTTCATAGTGATGGTACAATAGAAACTAAATCGAGAGGAAATGAAGAATGAGTGTAGGTTTATATGATATAGATATGACTTTATATAATAATGTTCCATTTAATTTGGAACTTATGAAACTTTCCTCTTATTATAAGAAAAAGAGGGAGATAGTGGTATTATCTCCCTCTTTCGAGCCTTATAGATTTAGTAAATTTATTATGAGAAAAGATTATGACGATGGCCGCTTCCCTGCAAATATTAAAGATTATAATAATATAGAGTATGGTGGCTACGCTTTAAGTAATCAACAATATATTAGCTTAGATGAAGCTATTGAAAAATAGAAAGCTGACGTTTCTATTTATGAAAAAATGAAAGATAATTTTTGTACTAATAATAGTATGACTGCCGCCTTTAGTGTAATGATGAATGCTTAGCATTTAAGATTATCATTAGATGATAAAACAATTTGGAATAATTATTCTAAACAGATTTTAAATTTTAATTCAAGAACAATGTTTTTTCACGATTATGATTTAAATAGAATTGATGGCGCAAAAGAAATTGTTACAGAACTTATGAATAATATTGAACGAGTTGATGGTGGTTTTCTCGCGACAAAATTTCCAATAAAAACCTATAACTTAAAGGATTTAAAGTTTTGGTGTGGCTTTCAAAGTTCTTGCGCTTTTTCTTCGGTTTAGTACTGCGGCTTAATGAAGCCAGAAGAATTAGAAGAATTTATCAATGATAAGAGTTTATAGACTTCTCCGAGAAAAATAGAATATGTTATTACTCATAATGTAAAAAACGAGGAAGACTTTACGATACGAGTCTTACCAGAAATTTATAAACAGGTCTTATTTTTACGGATGCATAAGCAAAAGATTTTACTTAAATATGAAGAGGATTTTTTCGTAGATAAAAGATGGGAAAGGCTAATTGATTTTTTTAATCATTTTATGTCTAGCGCATTGGCTATGTCTACTCACTTCTTTGATATTACGATTAAATACGATTCATTATATAGTTTTGCTTTTAAATTAAAAGACTTTGATAGAACCACTACGGGGAATTACACAACTAAATCAGAAGCTAGAGAATTGTTTAATTTCGTTAGAGAAAAAAATTATGAAGTTTTTGAGAACTTCTATGAAGGTCATACTGTTAAATTAATAGGAGGCGAATTAAAATATGACTCAATTACAAATTAAAGAAAAGATTGATATCAATAATAAAATTCTTGAAACATTAATGACTCCAAATGTTTTTACTTTAAATAATGCAGTATCTGAATTACTTAAAGAAAATGCAGATTTACAAGCTGTTTGTGAACATAGTTACGAAGACGGATATTGTATTTATTGTTATAAAATGGAGGAATAAAATGAAAGTAATTTTATATAGCACACCAACTTGCCCGAAATGCAAGGTTCTTGAAGCAAAACTTGGAAAAATAGGAATTGAAGTTCAAAGAGAAATGAATGAAGAAATACTTATTTCAAAAGGATTGAAGTCTGTTCCTTGGATTGAGGCTGATAATCTTCCGTTAATGGATTTTTCAGCTGCTATAGAATGGATAAAAACATTATCGGAGGTTTAAAATATGCAAATCAATGTAAAGTTAAATAAAAATTTTACTACAGCTTTTAATAAAATGTAGGATGCTTTTGGAGAAGAACTATCAAAGATTAATGGTTTTTCTGATAGTCAATTAAGTTATACTGACTTTATTGATAATTTTGTTGATACCGAAACAGTAGCCGACGCTTCTGTTGATGGTAACGCCAATGTTGGTCAAAAGGATATAGTAACTCTTATAAATGAAATGCCAAAACCGCATCAAAAGTTATTGGCTTTTTAGAAGATTTACTATGAAATCAATAAGAAGTACGGTTTTAAGACTGCAAACGATTGGCTTCGCGCGGAATGGGACGGACATCTTTATTTACACGATGCTAATACTTCAAGCTTTGTTCATTATTGTTTTGCTTATGACTTAAAAGACTTGGCAGAAAAAGGTTTATTCTTTATTGAAAACTTTAATAACGAAGCGCCGCAACATTTAGATGTATTTATTGATTTTGTAAAAGAATTTGTTAGCTGGACTTGCAACAGATCTTCTGGCGCAGTTGGTCTTCCTAATCTAATTCCTTATATGTATTATTTCTGGAAGAAAGATGTTCAAGAAGGATATTACACAAGAACCCCAGAAAAATATGCCGAGCAACAAATTCAAAGACTTATTTATGCTTTAAATCAACCTTTCCTTCGTGGAGGAATTCAATCAGCATTTACTAATACATCAGTATTTGATAGAGAATATTTAATGGCACTATTTGGTGGTGCTGAATTCCCAGACGGAAGTTTTATGGTTGACGATATTGAAGAAATAATGACTTTCCAAAAAATGTATTTAACAGCTATGTCAAATTACAGAGAAAAAAATATGATGACTTTCCCTGTAAATTCAATTAGTTTAGTTAAAAAAGATGGAAAGTTTCTTGATGAAGAGTTTGCAAGATATGCTTGTAAACATAATATGAAATGGGCTGATTCAAATATATTTGTTGACGATAGTGTTACAAGTCTTTCAAATTGTTGCCGCTTAAAGAGTAATATTGAAGACCTTGGATATTTTAACTCTATTGGTGGAACAGCTCTTAAAGTAGGTTCTGTTAAAGTTAATACTATTAACCTAGCCCGACTTGCTTTAGAACATAACAATGAAAAAGATTATCTCTGCGCGCTCCGAGATTTAGTTGAGCTTAATCTAAAGTGTCTCGACAGAGTTAGATATATAATAAGAAGAAATGTAGAGAAAAAACTTCTAAAGAATTTCTCATATAGTGTAGTTGATTTTGAACATCTTTATAATACTATTGGTTTCATTGGTATTTATGAAACTATGAAAACTTTTGGTTATACTTATACTGATGAATTCGGTAATGTATTCTATACTAAAGAAGCTGAAGTTTTTGGTAAAAAGATTTTTGATGTTATTCATAATGTAAAAGATACTTTTGCTCTCGATAAAGATTATAAAATTAACTGTGAAGCAATTCCAGGCGAATCGGCTGCGGCAAAATTAATGAAAAAAGATAAATTCTTTTATCCTGATCGAGTAGTTGATGATCTTCCTCTTTATGGTAATCAGTTTATTCCCCTTGGAATTAAAACTACCCTTCAAGAAAGAGTACGTATTGCTTCTTTATTTGATAGTTTCTGTAATGGTGGCTCAATTCTTCACGTAAATATTGAAGCTCCTTTTACAAATTTTGAACAAGCCTGGGATATGCTTAATTATATTTCAGATGCTGGTGTGACTTACTTTGCCTTTAATACAAAAATTCAAGCTTGTAAGCATAACCACGCTTTTCACGGTACAGTTTGCCCACTTTGTGGTTGTCCCGTTGAAACCGAATACACAAGAATTGTAGGATTTTATACTCCGGTAAAAACTTATTCTAAAGAAAGAAAAGCAGAGTTTGCTTTAAGAGAGTGGGAGGATGTTAATCATGGACCAGCCCATAGCAACGGTTAAATTAAGTAGATTAGAAAAAGTAATTGATTCTGTAAAACTTCATAGTAAAGAAGGAATAGATACAGATGTTGGTTTTGAATTTCTAATGAATTCACTTTTCCCCGATTTAATAAAAAATCTTGAAAACAATATGCACAATGAATATATGCGAGGCTTTCAAGAAGCTCTTGCTTTAATGAGAGAGGAAACCGATGGACAAGTACATTGACACAACAACAATTGGTCAAATTAAAAAAGCAATTAGAATTATGGAAAGCGAAGGTATGAACGATAGCTCAGAAGTAGCCTATGAATTTGTCTTAGGCTACTGCTTTCCAAACGCTTACAAAAAAATTAAAGAACGAATTGAAGAAAGTTATAAGAAAGGAGTAGCGGCAGGTATTGAATACTGTGCCAATAGATTGGAAGATGAAATTATTAAACCTAATTGATGAAGATTTTGTAAATTTTAAAATACCCTCAATGTATTTAGCTTTTCCATATTGTAGTTTTAAGTGTGAAAAAGAATGTGGTGAAGCTTTTTGTTAGAACAAAGCTTTAACAAAAGAACCTATAATTGAAGTTGACCCACAAAAAATATTAACAAGATTTTTGGGCAATCCAATTACAAAAGCAATGGTATTTGGTGGCTTAGAGCCTTTAGATTCTTGGGAAGATATTTAGTATTTTATTTCTTTTGTTAGAAACTATACAGCAGCTCCAATTATAATTTATACTGGTTACAATGAAAATGAAGTCCAAGATAAAATAAAATGGTTAGAATTATATGAAAATATTATTGTAAAATTCGGCAGATTTATTCCTAATCAAGAAAAACATTTTGATGAAGTTTTAGGAGTAGAATTAGCCAGTCCAAATCAATATGCGAAATGGATTAATAAACTTTAAAGGAGTTGAGAATTAATGCCGACTAAAATGAAAATTAGACTTAATCCAAACACAGAATATGCTGATGAAGTAAGAAATAAAATTTTTGCCAATAACGGATATTGCCCGTGTTAGGTGGAAAAATCTAAAGACACTATGTGTATGTGCAAAAACTTTAGAGAAAAAACTACTCCCGGCTATTGTGAATGTGGCTTATTTTATAAAGAAAACTAAATTTGAAAAATAATCAAATTTTTGATATAATAAAAATATAAAATAAGGAGTAAAAGGATAAATGATTAATATTACAAAAACAAAAGTGTTCAATTTTGACGGTGCCTTTCGTGGATTGAGAAATCCTCTAGATAGCTGGGACCTTTCAGATTCACTTTACGAAGTTATTTCAGATGATGATTATATTACTGATTGGTTAGAAGATGCGGCCAGTAAATTAACAAATCTTTATAAAGAGTTTTTTGAAAAGAAAAAAACTTACACTATGTCAGAAGAAGAATATGAAGAAATATTCAAACATCTTTTAGAACAGATGGATACTGAAGTCAAAATGACTTGTAACGTTTCTTCTCTAGGCCCAAAAGATTTAGATCTGGCTCAACGTATGATAGCTGGAGGAACTGACGAATCTAAGTTTATGAGGCAAATTCTTGTATGTATGGATATTGAGGCTCCACTTTATTGGTGGAAAGAATTTGATACTTATAAAGTAGGCACTGTTGCTAATAGTTGCAGTACGATGCATAAACTATGTAGTAAACCAATTACGGCAGATAGTTTTTCTTTTGATGATGACCCAAAATTTCCAATCACTTGCTTAGATACAGATGATTATTTAGCAGTAAAAGAAATTTTTGAAGCACAAGCTAAGATGTGTGAATTTTTGCGAGATAAATATAATTAGTATCTAATTAATTCAAAAAACGCAGAAGATTCAGAAATGAAAGATTTGTGGCTTAAAAAAGCAAAAGCAATCTGGCGTGTTCTTGTTCAAATTCTCCCAAATGCTTGGATACAGAAGAGAACAGTAACACTTAATTATCAAGTACTTCGAGCAATGTATTTTGCAAGAAGAGGACACAAATTAATCGAATGGAGAAAATTCTGTGACTATATCAGAAATAATCTTCCTTATGCAAAAGATTTAATTTGTTATACAAGAGAGAAAAAGGAGATGTAATTATGGCAGATAATAATATTGTAAAATTAGAAAAAGAATTTACAGAAAAAGCAGAGGCTTTTCAAAACGTTCAGTAGAATATGATTCAAGAAAGATTTTCAAAAATGCTTGGTGATATTGAAAAATTTAATCCTGACAGCGAGGAATTTTCTCCTCTTGGAGCTTTGCTCAATATGAACGATGATGATTTTCCAATGTTTTCGGAAATCTTTTTACAAGAATACGAAAAAGCATTAAAAAGTTCAAATGATGGTTTTACTATGGCTCAGGCGCTCAATGCTCAGGGAGTAAAAGTAGAAGATTTAGCCGGTGGTTTCCAAGAAATCATTACTGAACTTATTAACAATCCTATTCCCGGTATGTCCCCTCAAAAAGTAGAGTTTTTAAAGCGTGTATTTATGTTAATGATTAATGCTGTTTCAGAAACCGAAGGGGTAGGAAAAAAGATAATTCAAATTCCAATTGAATTTTGTCACGAAAATGCAAAAATTCCAGCCTACGCTAAGGTTGGAGATGCTGGAATGGATATTTTTGCTGTCGAAGATATCGAAATTAAACCCGGCGAGACGGCCCTTATTCCCACAGGCATAAAAGTTGCTGTTCCTTTTGGTTATGAACTTCAAGTTAGACCAAAGAGTGGCCGCGCTTTAAAAACAAAATTAAGAGTTGCTAATACTCCAGGCACTATTGATAGTGGATATCGTGATGAAGTTAAGGTAATTATTGAAAACATTGAACCCGCAATTGCAGATATTACCTATGAATTTGATGATAATGGTAGACCCATTATTACTTCTATTCTTCGCGGTAAAACAGAATATATCCATAAAGGTGAAAAGTTTGCTCAGCTTGTTCTTAATGAAATTCCTATTGCTAATTTTATTGAAACAACAAATATTGGAAAAATCGAAGGAAACCGTGGTGGCGGTTTTGGTTCAACAGGATTGAAATAATATGGCAAAAATAAAACTAGAAGATATTGTTTTGGAATTAGAGAAAGAATAGTGGAAAGTTCTTTCTGATAAATATGAAAATCTGGACAGTGAAATGATTTTTTGCTGTCCAGAAGGACATAAAGTAACTACCACTTGGAAAAAATTACGTTCAAAAAAAGAATGTCCAATTTGTAAAGCTAATGTTTATAAAGAACAAGACACTAAAATTATTTCAAAACCACGTGGCGCGAAGCGTGTTCTTGGACTTGATTAGGCTACTTATATCAGTGGTTTTAGCATTTATGATAATGGTAAATTAACTCGTTATGGAACTTTTGAAACTTCGAGAGAATCGGCTATTGAGCGAGATAGCGAAATAAGAAATTGGTTAATAAACTTAATAAACTCTTGGAAGCCAGATTATATTGGAATTGAAGGAATTCAATTTCAAGATAATAAAGGTGGAGAAAAAATTGGGATTACGACTTTTGAAGCATTAGCAAGATTACAAGGTATTTTAATGATTACTTGTTATGAGTTAGGAGTACCTTTTGAAATATGTCCTACCAATACTTGGCGCGCCCACTGTAAAGTTAGAGGTAATTCCAGAACAGATAAAAAACGCTCTATGCAATTATTGGCAAAAACTTGGTATGATGTAACAGTTTCCGAAGACGAAGCAGATGCTATTGGAATAGGAAAATATGTTGCCGAAGTTTGCGCAAGAAAAAATGATTTATAGAATTGGGAGCAATAATTATAAAAAAGAAGGTAGGGATTTCTCCTTACCTTCTTACTTTATATATACCCCATATGTATCTTTCGCTTGGATCAAAAGTATCATAGATACAGCCATCAATGCAACAAGTTATATGACCACTCATAGTAATTAAATAAATTCCTTTTGGTTGTGAAGCAATAAAATCGCCTACTGAAACTTTGCAGTTTTGAGAGCAATAGTATATATTTTCAAAATTTCGTTCTAAATATTCATCAATATAATTTACATCGTCTGGCATAGCAGCAAGTGCCTGGGCGTAAGTGCTTAATTCTCTATAAGTGGCATCCCAAGAGCGCCCCGTAGCTAAAGAAATTGCCCGAACGGTACAATCATGTACGTTGCGCCCGAGGGGATTAGCATTATAATATTTAAACATTAAATATTTTTAATCTTTTCAATGTGTTTTCTGACTGTCTCTTTTTCCTCTGGGGTCTCTGCACAATCCATTAGACTTTCTACTAATGTGCATACAGCATACATTGTTTTTTCAAGACCATCTGTCATATGTCCTGGATGAGCGCCGGCATGATATCTATCTTTGCCATCAATGTATTCTTCCATATGTTCGAGAATACGATTTAATTTGTCAAAGAGGTGCTCCATTGGGGTATGACGATAATTTCCGCCACCTCTTCCATTTGAACGTCCGTAGCCATCATCCATGTATTCGTTACCATACATTCTGCCATTATATTCGTAATTTCCACGTTCACGATAAATAGGCATATAAACATTTCTTGTACCCTCTCTTGGATATCTCATTCCATATTCACCTCTTTCTTTTTTATCTTCTTCGATTTCACCTATATCCTTTAAAATATCAACTAATTTAAAGGTTGTATCAAGATTGGTACTGGTTAGACCTTGTTCAGCTATCTGGTCTAATTCTTTTTTAACTGCATCTTTTAATCTATCCATATACTACCCCCTTATGGTGTTGGCGGAACTTCAGTCGGAATTGGTAAAGATGCTGGTCTGTTGGCACATCTAGAACAAGGTACTTTACCTGTCATAACAAAAGCTCCATCCTATAAACCAGTATTAACTTTTACACTATAACGAGTTCTTGTATTGATCGAACAAGCATAAACAGTAGTACAATCACAATTTAAAAGAGGATAAGCTGTGGTATCATCTCCTATTGTAATTACAACTGGTGCAACAATAGTTGTAGTATCTGGTAGGGTTTGAGCAACTACTATACAATATTTTTCACAATCGTTATAATTGCCCGCTGGTAAATTGATTGTCAGCGTATCGTCAGCGAAAGTGACGGAATTTGATATAATAAGTCGCTCACAAATTCTCTTATAATTAGGACAACTCATATTTTTCACTCCTCAATAAGGAGAGAGTGTTGGCGCACCCTCTCCCGAATCACGCGTTAGCGGAAATTAAGCACAACCACATCCGCAGTTGTTATTAAAGGTATTAAATCCAAATGCTGCTGCATAAGGACTGCAGGTTAAATATGCCGGTTTGGCGACGGGCATAAGCTGATTAACAATGTTGCTTGTCTGTGAAAGCTATGAAAGCTGGAATTGTGCAGACTGAAGTTCAGTGCGAAGTTTGTCCATTTCAGTCTGTGTTAAATAATTGATAATTCTGTCTGTGTTCTTGTCATTAGCTACAAGAATCTGGTTCGCGGTCTGTGCAAGAGCATATTTAATATTCTCTTGACCACGTTCAAGATCGCAGCAGCAAGAAGCTAACTGATTACCAAGAGCGTTAAAGCCAGCTTGATTGTGGAAGTCACTCTGAAGAATTGACTTATCCACGCCGCAGAAGCCTTGACCTACCTTATATCCAAGTTCTGCGATTGATTGCTGTGTCTGGCAGCAGCAGTTCTGAAGAGCTGCCTGAACACCGTTAATGTTGTTAGCCATAGCATAGAAACCATCACAGATACCATTCTGGATACCTCTAAGACTATTGTCTAACTGGTTGAAATTGAATGCATCGGTCATACCTTGCATTGTAGCGGGTGTGCAACAAGCGTTATATGCGTAGTATGGAGCTCCACCTTCATTACCACCGCCATTTCCGCCAAAGCCACCTCTGTTCCAGCCACCTGCGAAGAGAAGGATAAGGAGTACAATCCACCATCCACCATCTCCGCCCCAGCCGTTACCATTGTCAGTACCACTGTTTCTAAGGGCAAGAGCATCAGCTACAGAAATTCCTTCGTTTCCCATCATTTAGAAAACCTCCTTTAAATAAAAAATATTATAT
>JAEIGA010003039.1_pt1 | contig 26426 bp, 19 predicted proteins | sample 9270691 | NCBI WGS metagenome assembly JAEIGA01 (sample SAMN17057246, study PRJNA624740) | gut metagenome | biome: biome; isolation source: fecal sample | host: Bos grunniens | place: China: Xizang | collected 2019 | reverse complement strand
GATAGAAGGGCGTTGGTTGATCTTACCTGCGCTCTGAATCACAGGTTGAAAATCGCGCTCTACGGTCACAGAGCGATTGATAGTGGTATCACTTGGAGCTGCCGACAATGGATAGGTAGATAGCCAAGCAATGAGGCAGACCAGTGCTGCACGTGTTATATTGTATATTCTCATATTGTATCCTCCTCGTTTTCAGTGATAGTAGGTTGGATAGATAGCTGCTCTATCTCCTGTAGTTTGTTGGCAATGATGGTTTGGATATCGTCTTCCTGTCGGTAGTTAGCTTGCAGTGCCAATAGGTATTGCTTAGCTTGGAACGTATCACCACGCGAAATATTTATATCAGCAAGCAAAATCAAGCTCTTAGCAAGCCAGTACTGCTGCGATGTTTGCATCTGCGTAAAGGACATTATCTCTTCTTCTGCCAGTTCTACTGAACCCAATTGAAAATACGCTTCAGCCAATAGGTATTTAGCCTCAGCTCCTATGGCAGTACGCACTTCTTTAGCAAGTGGTGTAAGATCTACTACAGACAAACCATATTGCTGATTCTTAAGGTGTGCTTTTGCACGATAGTAGCGTGCTTCTTGTTCTACAAGTTCGGTTAGCTCATGCTGCTCAAGCAACTGCGTAGCGACCTCTATCATATCCGTGAGATCTTCCTCATGTTGTCCGCAACGTAGCATACCCAATAGAGCCGTAGTTCGGTTAACTGAAGAGGATGCATATTGCAGCATGCGTTGGAAATAATAATGTGCAGTGCGGTATTCACCCTTGTCATAGCTGAGTTCGGCTACGCGCATACAAGCCTCCTCCATATATGGATTACCTTCAATATCTGCCAAGGCACTATAGTGTTCTATAGCCAAATCATATTGGCGCAACTGATAGAAACTATTGGCAGCATAATATTGCGCTGTTATACAATAGCGTCCTTGTGGGCAGAAAGAGGTGAGATAAGTAGTCAAACCTGCTGCGGCTTGCTCATAGCGCCCCATGATATATTGCAACTCAGCAGTCACATACACCAACGAATCTTCTTGGGTAGCTGCTTGCATATTGATTTTGCTGAGCGTTTTAGTATAAGCAAGATAATCTTGGATGTTATTGGTTTCTACATACACTTGTTCCAATCCTTCAAGAGCCGCATATGCCTCCTCACTACCCGCGTACTTATCAATAGTATTCTTATATGCTAAAATAGCTTTGTCATATTGCTTAAGCGTTCGATAAGTCATACCTAACTCCAACGCGGATTTAGAAGCTTTGTTGCTATTGGGGTATTGATCTAACAAACGAATATACACATCAATTGCCTCAGCATTTTGCTCCTGTTGTAGATATGCACGTGCGATCTCATAAAGTGCATCATCAGCATAATCAGAACGGGCATATTGAGTAGATAATTGCCCAAGTGTTTGAATCTTCTCTGAATAACGATGCAGAAGTCCTAAAGCATAACCTTTTTGGAAGAGCGCATAATCCACACCATACTTTGCCAGTTGTATTGTTCGATCATAGGAAGTGATGGCACTATCGAACTGACGATTACTAAATTGGCAGTCGCCAAAACGATTGAGCGCATCAGAATAAGTAGTCTGCTGATTGTCTGCTTTATCTAGATATTGGCGGAAGACATACTCAGATTGATTGAGTAATTGCTGGTTGAAAAGCGCATAAGCCTTTAAATAAAGCGCAGCCACGTTATTCTTGGATGTTTGTACATTGGTTTGAGACTCGTAAAGGGCAATATCTTCCAAACAAGCAGGATATTGTAATAGGCGATACTTGCTATCGGCACGCACAAATAATGCTTCAGTCTTGTAATCAGATACTTTTGGCTCATTGTCAATTACCTGCGTCATCCATGTGATAGCTTCAGGCATATTACCTCGCAAGAAAGCATCAATACCCATTTGATAGCGTAGATACTGCATTGTTGTTCGCATAGTAGTATCAGGCTGTTGTACCTCACTTAAAGCATCGTACGCTGCTTTATAGTTCTTACTACTCATGTACATATCTGCCATCAAAGCATATACTTTGTTGGCGTACTTAGTATTGGGATACTCGCGTAAGAAATCATAAAATGCAGTGATATTCTCTCCTAATGCAGAACCTTGTAGATAGGTGATTTGCACATAGTTATACATAGCCTCCTCACGAAGCTGGTCATTAATCTTGAATTGCATAGCTGCCGCATACGACAACTTGGCTTTCTCTTCATCGTTAATACGCAAATAACTATGTCCCAAATGTAAATACGCACTTTCCGATATGGAATCTTTTTGCTCTTTTACTGTCTTGAGATACTGAATGGCCTCTTGGTATTTACCTTCCTTATAATTAGCCACACCTAAAAGGTAGATATCATTGCGCAGCGGCGCTTGCTTCTGCTGTTTAGCATGGGCATAATATGCTTGAAGATGCTCAATAGCCTCCTTATAGTCACTATCCTGATAGTATAGCTCACCCAACATACGATGGAGTTCGTGGTTGTTCTCGTTTTCTGGGTATGCCTCAAGGAGATGATTAGCACGTTCATACACCCTTTCATAATTACCTTGTGCGTAATCGATCTGTATAATATAATAAGGTGCAATCTGCTTGTATCCACTTAATTGTTCTACAGATAAGAATTCTGCTAAGGCACTTTGGAAATCTTTTTGGCAATAGTGGCAATATCCCGCATAATAGCGTGCATGGGGTGCATAGATTGAATGTTGTTTTTTCAACAATAAAAAATAGGATAACGCACGTTCATAGTCTTTTTGTTGGAGCAAAGTATATCCCCAATAGAAATAAAACGCAGGTTGCGACTCTCGTGAGAGATTTTTCGCACTGACTTTTGCAAAAGAGCGATCCGCTTGTTTGTACTTGCCTTTTTCTGCTTGAAGTACTCCCTCCATAAAATGGATTTCATCGCTATATGGGGTATATGGATAAACCTCAAGATAAGATTTGAGATTAGCAGGAGCCGTCTTTGTACGCTCCTGAAATTGTTGTTGTAGGTCACGAAATACTTGCTCGTAGTTTTGAGCATTGGCTATAACTACACTCAAGAATAAACCTACTATATAGATTAGTGCTCGTTTCATTAGGTTAGGTAAACGCATTGTTAATTATTATACGATTATTATGCGACGAAGACAATACTTATCTTCTACGATGGCGTTTCTTGCGTTGCAAATCACGTTTACGTTTGTTGTTAATAGCGCGGAAAATGGATACACCTATTACACTAACCAACACAACAATGATGAACCAAACCAATCCTGCATTAAGATTATCACCCTTCACGCGTGACCACATTGCCAACATATCTTCAGTCTTATCACCACAATCGTGCATGAGTGCACAACGCTCAATCACTACTTGGTCTGGGTAGAACACATGATTAGCATGCACCGCCTCAGCGCCTTCGCCAAAGAAATAGCTAAGATTAGAGGTTTCTTCAATCTCCTCATCGTTAGCCCATTCCAGTACTTCAGGTGAGGCAATTACACTCACGTATCCTATCTCTTCCATATTAAGAATAGCATTCTCAGGCATACACATATAGTTGATGAAATAGCTTGCAGCCTTGGTATTCTTAGCATATACAGGAATACACCAACCATCAAACCAAACATTGCTACCCTCCTGTGGAACAAAGTACGCAAGATTAACGCCAACTTCAGCAGCCTCATCAATAGCCCATTGCGCATCACCTGACCAACTAAGGTTGAGCCAAGCCTTACCCTTGGTCATTTCCTCTTTACCAAAGTCTACTTCCCAACCTGCAATGTTGTTCTTCATACCAGTGAGGAACTTCTCTACACGTGCGATACGCTCATCAGTAACATGAGCAACAAGTTCATCTTTCGTCACCTCGCCGCGAGCAATCTCATCACGGTAAGCATAAAGTACCACTACAGAATAAATATCGCGAAAAGCATCTTTCATAAATACTTTACCAGCGAATTTCTCATTTTGCAAACCACCCAAAGATATAATCTCCTCTTTGTTGACCAAAGCAGTATTATAAAGAATACCTGTAGTTCCCCACATGTAACCTACGGTATAATCAGCCACGCAGGTATTGGTATCAGGTGCCATCTGCTGGAATTTCTCCACTGCGAAAGGCGATACAAGTTTCGTATAGTCAGGGGTGTTACCAAACTCCTTATTAATAGGTTGCAACAGTTTATTGCGCAACATTCGCTCTATAATATACTCCGAAGGGCAAATGACATCGTAGTCCTCTTGACCCACCTCAATTTCGGTGAGCATAGACTCGTTGATATCAAAGGTTTGGTAGAGCACTTCTACTTGTTCGCCCGTCTGCTCATAATACCAAGCAGGGAAACCATTGAGCACATTCATATCAATATAGTCAGCCCAGTTATACACTTTGAGTGTATGCTCACGATCCGCAGCAAAAGTGTTAGATACCAATACACAAGGTAGCACCAATAGGGCTATAGCAAAATAGAACTTTTTCATTTCGTTTTGTTTTGTTGTTTATGGGTTCGTATATTCATTATGATTAACAAGACCAAAATGGTCAAGAAAATAAGCGAGAATAGAGGTCGTAACTCGGGAGTCAAACCACCTTTGCGCGCATCAGCATAGATGAAGGTAGAGAGCGTTTCGAGTCCACTACTACCTTTGGTGAAATAGGTCACACCAAAGTCATCGATGCTCAAGGTTAAACTCAAAATAAATCCACTTATCATTCCTGGCCAAAGCTCAGGCATCATCACCTTGCGCAATGCTTGGAATGGCGTAGCACCGAGATCAAGCGCGGCTTCATAGATATTAGGATTCATCTTAGTAAGGCGTGGCATTACACTTAGCACCACGTATGGCGTACAGAACACCACATGCGCTGCAATCACGGTACCAAGTCCACGACTAATACCTAAGAACACAAATAGCAAGAACAAACTGATACCCGTTAAAATATCGGGATTAATCATCGGTACGCTATTCATGAAAGTTAAAATTTTCCTATCGCGCGAACGCATATGATAGATGCCAATGGCTGCCAAAGTGCCTAATATAGTAGATATAAGTGCTGAAGAAATAGCAATCACCACTGTGAAGAATATCGCACGATATAGGTTGGGATCAACTTTCACTTGCGCTACAGCATCATAACCCGTAAAGAGGTTCTCATAGAGTCCAAAGGTGAATCCAGTCCAGTTGCCAAACACCTTGCTCTGCGTAAAGGAGAAGATGATAATCAACAGAATAGGGGTGTACAATACTATCAGCAATAACCATAAATATGATTGTGCTGCGATTCGCTCCACCAGATTACGATGCTCTAATTTTAATTTTTTATAGTTTTTCATCACTTAACACTCAACGATTAATATCCTCTTTATCTCCACCAAAGAAGCTGGTTAATCCTATAATAATCAACATAATCAATGACAATGCCGCTCCATAATTCCACATCGCAATACCACCTTCACCAAAACAACGTTGGATAAGCGAACCGAACAAGGTCACCTTGTTGTGAGTCAGCAATTCCGCAATAGCAAAAGTCGAAACTGTAGGCATAAATACCATCACAATACCCGAGTAGATACCTGGAACAGAAAGAGGGAGAGTTACTTTCAGAAAGACTTGATGACGCTTTGCACCTAAGTCGTGCGCTGCCTCAATCAAGCTGGTATCCATCTTTTGAAGAGTGTTGTAAATAGGATATATCATAAATGGTAGAAAGTCATAAACCATACCAAACAACAAGGCACCTTCTCCCAATGGCCAACCAAACATTCGGAACAATTCGACCGTAGCAATCGTACGCAACAGGAAGTTAATCCACATAGGCAGGATAAACAACATAGCCATCACCTGCGGTGTCTTAAAGTCCGCCATTGCCATGATATACGCTGCCGGATAACCTAACAACAAACATATAATAGTGGTAATCAACGCAATTGCCAACGAATAGATAAATGTATTTATCGCCTCTGACTTCGTGAAAAAGCTCACAAAGTTCTGCAACGTGAAACCACCATCTGCATCAGTAAAGGCATACACACCAATCAACACCAATGGCAGAATCACTAAGCATAGCATAAACAGAGCATAAGGCCATGCCCATGTACTACGCGATTGAAATACCATTCTCAATTTATTCATCTCGCACCTTTAAACTTTTTACTTTAAACTTTCAGTTTTCTTATAAAGACGGATATAACTTGGCGCTACACGAATACCTACTCGATCGCCATCATCCCACACATCGTTAGTATCCACATAGATATCATCACCATCGTCGGTGCGAACAGTTAAATGATAGTGGTCGCCCTTATAGAGAATAAAATACACTTCGCCACAGAGTGTACCATCTTCTTCATCATCTTGTAGATTCACTCGGTTGAAGTCCACCTCCACCTCTACTTCTTCGCCTACTTCAAATCGCTCTGCCACGCGCTCTGGAATATCCCAAATCTCGTCTAAGAAACGCACCTGGTTATCTTCTAGCACCTCTCCTTCAAAAGTATTGCAGAGACGTTCCTTTTTCATAACTTGAATGTCTTCTGGTTTCACAAGCATACCAACTTGCGTACCAGGTTCAAAAGCATGGTAGTCCTGAATCATTAGCTCATAGCCATTGTCGGTTAATACAGTCATCTCATAGTGTACTCCCTTAAAGATACAACTTTTAACCTCACCATGCAATTGCCATGGGCTATCATCTTTCGACTTTAAACTTTCATCCTTCAATTGCCCTATGTAGATATCCTCTGGACGTACCACAACATCCACTTCAGTATCCTCACCAAATCCTTTGTCTACACATTCAAAATCATGTTCACAGAAATTTACCACGCCATCTTTCACCATCGTGGCATCAAGGATATTACTTTCACCTATAAAATCAGCAACAAAGCAGTTTTGTGGCTCGTTATACACATCCATAGGTGTACCAATCTGTTGGATCTTTCCCTCACTCATAACTACTACGCGATCGCTCAATGTTAGTGCTTCCTCCTGATCGTGAGTTACATAGATAAAGGTAATACCTAGCTTCTTGTGCATCTCACGAAGCTCCATTTGCATATCTTTACGCATTTTAAGGTCAAGCGCTGCCAATGGTTCGTCCAATAGTAGCACCTCTGGCTCATTGATGATAGCACGTGCAATCGCTACACGCTGCTGCTGGCCACCACTCAAACTATCTACATCGCGGTATTCATAATCAGTCATACCAACAGTCTTAAGCGCTTGCTTCACCTTCTTTTCTATGACTTTTTTGTCCACCTTCTTCAGTTTTAGACCAAAAGCTACATTGTCAAACACATTCAAGTGAGGAAACAACGCATACTTCTGAAACACGGTGTTTACATCACGTTGATGGGGTGGCATCTGTGTCACATCCTCTCCATTAAGCAGAATATCACCTTCAGTGGCAACCTGAAAGCCTGCGATGCAACGGAGCAGTGTGGTCTTACCACAACCCGAAGGACCTAAAATTGTTACGAACTCACCTTTCTTAACAGAAAGGCTCACATCGTCCAAAGCAAATTTACCATCCTCAAACTGCTTGGACACATGATTCACCTCGATGATAAAATCCGATTTTTGCATTTCTTTTTCCACTATGGTACACTATTAGTGTTCAGTTTGTCAAATTTGGGCGCAAAGGTACAAAAAATATTGCACATACGCAAGCGCACGCGCAATATTTTCAGTCTATTATAGAAAGTATGAGGACTAGTAGCCTTTTTCTTGCAAATATTCAATAACTATTTCACCTATTTTTGGACTCTTATAAACGAATGAACCATGGTCTTCTCCAGCGACAATCATCATCTCTCCTTGAGGGATATTATCAGCTATCATTTGAGTATGCGATACATCAATGAGGTCAAATTCACCAATGGTAATAAGCGCAGGACATTGTATCGTCTGCATATCTTCTGCAGTCATCTGTGGCTCTAATAGCATCATTCGTGTAAGCGGTGGAATCGAGTCTTTTTGCAGTTCTTTCTTGAATTCTTCCCAGAAATCAGCTTTCACACCTTCGGGAAAAAGATTAGCACCAGCAGTAACGATAACCCCTGCAGTATTAGGATGCAAAACTTCCATTTGTAGAGCTACATTTCCACCATCACTCCAACCAAAAATAGCAGGCTTATCCAAGTCCATTTTATCGATGAATTCGGCTAAATCATTCGCCATATCAATGTAATGATAATCGTTCAATGGAGCGTTAGCTCCTTGCCCCCTAGAATCAAGAGCATATACTAAATAGCCCGCAGAATCCAACTGGTTAACCATCACAGAAAGGTGATCATGCTGACCTGAATTGCCATGTAAAAGAATAACGGGTTTATCGGCTGAGTTACCCTTTACTTGATATACAATATTTACCCCATTGACATTAATATCCCGTATTTCATCGTAGTTTTTTGAGCGAAGACATGTCACGTACAGTAATACTATGCTCACAAAAAGGAGCGTTATTGGATACTTCGTTTTTTGTAGAGATTGCATAATTTTTATTTAAAGGTATTTATCTTCGAATATAAAAAGTGCTCAACATTTTCATGTTAAGCACTTTTATCTTTTGGTACCGCGAGCGGGACTTGAACCCGCACAGCCATCACTGGCCAAAGGATTTTAAGTCCTTCGTGTCTACCGATTCCACCATCGCGGCTCAAAATCGGGTGCAAAGGTACAACAAAAAATGCACATATGCAAACAAAACGAATAAAAAGTTTACCTTTTCGGTTATTTTGCTCCAATATTATTGTTATCACACAGAAACTCCAGCAGTTCAGCCATCGAATCAAACACTTGGTCAGCACCTGCTTGCAGCAAATCTTCGCGAGTAAGAATACCAGTATTTACCGCATAGACAGTCAAACCTGCCGCTTTGCCCGAACGAACACCTAGAGGTGCATTCTCAATAATGAAGCATTGTTCCTTCTGGAGGCCCGAGCGCTCCCAAGCTTTAAGATAAGGCTCTGGGTCGGGTTTACCTTTCACAACATCAAATGCAGTAATCATTCTATCTCTGTGAAAAACAGCGGGTAACACTGTATTCAAATTATCTAGCAAGCTGCGCATTCCACTACCCGTAACAACCCAAATCTGGTTACCACACGATTCTATATAGCGCAACACTTCTGCCACTCCCGCAATCGTGGGTGTACCACCCTCCTTCTGCTCCAACATTGTAAAATACGCTGACTTTTCCGCATAAATAGTTTGTATCTCATCAGGAGTAGCATCTCGATTATAAGCTTTTAGCATCGCCTCGCAAATAACAGATTCACCCGTGCGCCCCTCATTGAGATAGCAGTCATATGCCGTAAAAGGTAATTGATGCTGCTTCATCACTTCTTCCCATGCAATGGCATGATTAGGCATTGAGTTGAGCAGCACGCCATCCATATCAAAAAAATAAGCTTTATCCATTAAACAAATAGTTTGCAAATCTGCTGCAAAGGTACAAAATATTTATGAATTGACAATAGAATTGAAAATAAAAAATACGTTCTTCTTGCGTATGTCACAAAAAATCACTACCTTTGCGCCAAATTTCCATAATAGGGTCTTTTTAAAACCTTTAGAACCCATAAACTATTAGAACTTTTGAAACTTTTTAACTTTACAAGATAATGGCAACACAAGAAGAAACCTTCAAAAAATTAGTCGCACACTGCAAGGAGTATGGTTTTGTATTCCCTAGCAGTGAGATTTATGATGGACTAGGCGCCGTGTATGATTATGGTCAAAACGGTGTAGAACTTAAAAACAACATCAAGAAATACTGGTGGGACGCTATGACTATGCTCCACGAGAACATCGTGGGTATTGACGCGAGTATTTTCATGCACCCAACTACTTGGAAAGCATCAGGTCATGTGGACGCATTCAATGATCCACTCATTGACAACAAAGATAGTAAGAAACGCTACCGCGCAGACGTACTTATTGAGGATCAACTCGCTAAGTACGATGAAAAAATCGAAAAAGAGGTAGCTAAAGCTCGCAAACGCTTTGGCGATAGCTTTGACGAGGAGATGTTTAAGCAAACCAACGAGCGCGTGAAAGCAAACGTAGAGAAACGAAACGCGCTGCACGAGCGTTTTGCGACAGCCCTCAATGATAGCAATCTTGAGGAACTCAAGCAAATCATTCTCAATGAGGAGATCGTCTGCCCAATCTCTGGTACCCGCAACTGGACCGACGTACGCCAGTTCAACCTCATGTTCTCTACTGAGATGGGTTCTACTGCAGACGGTGCAATGAAGATCTACCTCCGTCCTGAGACCGCACAAGGTATCTTCGTTAATTATCTTAACGTGCAAAAAACTGGCCGCATGAAGATTCCATTCGGTATCGCACAAATCGGCAAAGCATTCCGTAACGAGATCGTGGCTCGCCAATTCGTATTCCGCATGCGAGAGTTTGAGCAAATGGAGATGCAGTTCTTTGTTCGTCCAGGAGAGGAGATGAAGTGGTTTGAATATTGGAAGGAATTCCGCCTCAAGTGGCACAAAGCACTTGGTATGGGTGACGAGAACTACCGCTACCACGACCACGACAAACTAGCACACTACGCTAACGCTGCTACTGATATCGAGTTCCAAATGCCCTTCGGCTTCAAAGAGGTAGAGGGTATCCACAGCCGTACAGACTTTGACCTCAGCCAACACGCGCAATATAGCGGCAAGAAGATTGAGTACTTCGATCCAGAGCTCAATAAGAGTTACACTCCATACGTAATTGAGACATCTATTGGTGTGGATCGTATGTTCCTCTCTGTGATGTGTGGTGCGTATAAAGAGGAGGTACTCGAAGGTGGTGACACTCGAGTGGTATTGAATCTGCCTGCAGTCCTTGCCCCTGTAAAAGCTTGCGTAATGCCTCTCGTGAAGAAAGATGGTCTACCAGAGAAAGCTCGTGAGATCGTAGATATGCTCAAGTATGACTTCCACACCAACTACGACGAGAAAGACTCTATTGGTAAGCGTTATCGCCGCCAAGACGCTGTAGGTACTCCATTCTGTATCACAGTGGATCATGACACCTTGAACGACAACTGCGTGACTATCCGCCACCGCGACACCATGGCTCAAGAGCGCGTAGCTATCAACGATTTGCATGCTATCCTCAGTAAGGCTTGCAATATGCGCGAGACTTTCAAGAAATTGAAATAATTTATCTGGCTATAGTTTATAGCATAATAAACAAAAAAGCACTTCCGTTGTGAAGTGCTTTTTATTTTCCGCAGCTGATTTTTTATTGCTGTAAAGCATCTAAACCTGCTGTGAGAGCAAAGAGAGTAACATTCCAGTTAATGGTAACTTCGTTGGATGCGTAGCTAGGTTGGTAGTCCAAATAACTTTCATCTGCAGATACATTCTTCGGATAGCGTACACCATCCGTTTCTGCATCTTGTCGCATGCGGTTAGGTCCACCTGCCAAGAATCCTGGCAAAGTACCTTTAGGGTGACTATACGATAGACGATGGTGCGGATCTTGGGTAGGTTTAGTACCGAAGCCTGTGACATAGCAATAACCCGTTGCATTCTGTCCAAGAACATGGTTGAGGCAGCGCTCGGCGTTCACCAAATATTTCTCCTCACCCGTCAGATAGTAAGCGTAGAGGCATTGCACACCACGCCAGCAACAACCTTCCGAGTTGCAACCCCAGAAGAAATCTTCTTCTCTATTTCCATATGGCGAACGGTGTACCGATATACTCTCTGCTTCATCCAAATAGGGTTGCAAGTAGGTTAGCAAAGCCGCTTGCTTATCCGCAGCGAACGTTTCAACTCCTTGAGGATGCAACATCCATTCAATCGAAGCCAATTCCGCCACGTCACCCCATACTGCTGGTGTATAAGCAGCAGGGCAATACGCCAAAGCCGCATCACGATACTGTTCCTCATGGGTGAGCAGATACAACTCGGTGGCAGCCCAATAGAACTCGCCTTGCACATCATAGTCATCATAGGCACCAGTGCTGATAGCAGGTGCATGTTGCTCATTCATAGCATTCTGGTCGTAGTAGATAGCCGGATGAGCTTGTGCCCAAGCGTAAGCACGAAGAGCAGCTTCAGTAGCCTCTGCTACAAAACCTGGATAGACATCCTCATAGGGCGCATATACACGTACTGCTAATGCCATAGTGGCAGCGAAATCAAGCGCTGCTGCTGTCGTTTTGAGTACCACATAACGAGGTTTTTGGCATTCGTCTGGACGGATAAACGATTCAAACTCAGGGGTGGTGAGTTTATGATATACACCACCATCGGTATCCTGCATAGTAAGCATCCAACGGATATTGTACATTGCTTCAGCCAACATATCAGGCACAGGCAGTGCCGACTCCGGAATATTGAGCGACAACGTATCGTAGTACGCGGATTGTTGCTCGTATGCCATCAGGAAGACACCCATCGTATAACCACTATTGACGATATACTTATTATAGTCGCCTGCATCGTACCAACCGCCTGGTGATGCAATCACTGTATTAGCAGCTCGCTCATCGGTAGCAGCAGAGGGGTGTATCAGCACATGGTCGTCAGGGTGACCTGCTGCACGTGCATATCCCTCGGCAAAAGGTTCCTCTATAGGCATTGCACTGCGCTGATGGTAGAATGCACGCAGAGCCTGACGTGTGAGGTAGCGATAAGGATGATCAGTAATAGTCAACTTGGCAGATTGTCCCAACGCATGTATGGTGTAGTTACCAGGAGTGCTAAGCGCAGAGAAATCCACCCATTGACGTGGTTTACCCGATACCGAATTGAGCATAGTGGCAGAAGCCATACCCGTCCATACCGTATCACCCGTCTCTGACAGGATAGCTACAGCGCAGGGCGCTGCATCTGCCGCACAGACATCGATAGTAGCCGTCTTCTCCTGCTCAGGCGCAAAACCTACCTGATTGATACGAATATCGGAAGAAGACGAGTGCTTGCACCCCATGAGGGCACAAGCACAAGCGAGAAAGAAAAGTATTTTTTTCATAAACAAACGTGATTACTTCTTAAGAGGGAACTTATAAGCAAGTACACCCATCACCAATGCAATAGCCGCAGGAAAAAGCGAGAAGAGTGACCAAACCATGGTGCGAACAGATTCTTCATTGGTGATAGTGACAATCGTTTCTCCCGTTAGCACGTCGGTCTCAGACACCAGTCCTGCCATGCCGAGTAGCAAAGCGATCAAACTGCCTGAGATGGCTCCGCCGAGTTTCTGTGCCATAGTACCCGAAGAGAAAATGAGTCCCGTAGAACTGGTGCCATTCTTCTCCGTAGCATAATCTGCCACATCGGCATACATGGACCACAAGAGTGGCGAATAGAGTCCTGCACCTATGGAGGTGAATACAGACACTGCCACCATGAGCCAAATATAAGCAGGGTTCATAGGTATGAAGAAATAGCCCACCGAGAACACACAACAAATGACCGATGCCCAAACGAATGCCATACGCTTGGAGCCAATCCAACGTGTGAAAGCTGGACTGATAGCACCAAATAGCATGCAAGTAACCTCACTAAACGCCATGAAGACGGTGTAGTTGATGATGAGTTTTCCAACTGTGACATCGCCACCCAGGCAGTAGGTAATCATGTATCCGGCAGCTGCGTAGCGAAAGCCATTGAAGAAATTGGTGCACACCGCCACGAGGGTCATGTATATCCATGGTTTGTTACGCAGCAAATCGGCGTACTGACGGAAGCTGAACTTCTCAGCGCGAATGGGTTTGCAACGCTCTTTGGTGAGCAGACCACAAGCAAGGGTCATAGTTGCTGCTATCAGTCCAAATATTGCACCCAATACGGCATACTGGTGTTGATCAGTACCGCCGATGAGTTGTTGCAAGTAAGGGAAAGAGAGCAGCGTTATGAACCCCATAGCGTATGCACCCACCATGCGAAAAGCGGAGAACTGGTTCTTCTCATGATCATCCTCGGTCATCACGCCGAGGAGTGAGCCGTATGGTACATTCACCATGGTATATACCGCCATCATGAGCAGGTAGAGGGTATAAGCCCAAATGCGTTTGCCTGTAGGTCCGAGTTCGGGTGTAAAGAAGAGCAGAGCGAAAATCAGACCAAAGGGTATAGCACCAAAAATGAGCCATGGGCGATAGGTACCCCAACGCGACTGTGTGCGGTCAGCAATGCTACCCATCAGTGGGTCGGTCACCACATCAAAGAGGCGCGCGATAAGCATCAGCGCCGCCGCATCCGCGAAAGATAATCCGAAGACATTGGTGAAGAAGAGCGGGAAGGCAATGGACATAATCTTCCAAGTGATGCCGCCTGAGGCGGCATCACCGAGAGCATATCCTATTTTCTCTTTAATAGTAGCCATTATTGGAAGGTGATCTTAGTGATTGTCAAACCCCATCCTACGACAGACATTGCACCTGTACGATCAACGGCCTCTTTGCCCGCAGCCTCGTATGTGAAGGTATATGGATTAGGTTGATTTTCCATGCCATCTACTTGTGGTAGGAAGTCGTAATCCCACCATGGTGTGGTAACGCGCATAGCATGGTAATCCGCCGCAGGTACTTCGTAGTACACATAGATAGTAGCACCCACAGGTACGGCAGCCATCGCACCAGCATCTACCTTCACGAGGTCAGCATTCCAGTCGAGAGTGACAGCACCCGTCCAGATGGTAGTCTCGGATGGAACAAGAGTCATCACCTGTTCAACGGCACCTTCGTTGGTGATAAAGAGCACCGCAGAGCCGTCCTCGTTGAACATAGAGAGCGCATATTCACCCGCCTCGAATGCAGGAGCGGTGAGGGTGACTGTATTATCGGTGACTTGCAGATCAGTAATCTCAATATCAGCGACCTTAACCTTTGTGACATGTTGCAGGTTCACACCCGTGATAACCCACTCGTTACCCGCAGGCATCTCTTGGAAACCTGCCAACGCCACTGCACCATTGTGCACATGGATATTGTCCGCGCCATAGATCTTGCCCTCGGCATCTTGCAGACGAAGGAAATAACTTCCATCCTCAGTATCAGGAAGGATAAACTTGAGGAATCCGTCCTCCTGATAGGTAGGGGTGATAGTATGCACCACCTCCAGACCGAAGATGTCGGTAGAGATAATGACAGACTTGGCTTTGCTCAGGTTCTGACCATCAATTTGTGTCTCTACGCCAGGAGCAAGGTGACGACCCGCAGCAGGAGCCGCAGAGTATGGGTCGTAGTCGTATGGATGTACCGTGACAGTACCTGTACGCTCTGTACGCAAGCCCGCATCCGTTACCGCCTCAATAGTGAGTGCGTAGGTACCCGCAGGGAAACACATATCCATCTTGATACCAGTATATACCAACTGCTTGTCCAAATACCAGTTAACCGTAGTATATTTGGATGGAGTGACTGTTACAGAGTCATATAACGGAGTATCTGGATTCAACAGGTCGTAAGTAAAAGTACCTGTTCCAGACTCGTTGTAAGGTGTCAGAATGATAGGCGCATCATCGGGTGACTGGGTGTCAAATGGTGCTTCTGACTGACAGCCCGTGAGGATAGTTGCAGCTGCCAAAGCGATAAGCAGCAATATATTTTTCGTTTTCATAAATAGAACTATTAGTGGTTAAACGCTATTATTTCACATCCCACCACAGGCGTGCATGCCATGAGTAGGCACCTACGCGTTGGATGGCTGCATCGTATGCCTCCTTGCTATAGGTTTGCTCTTTGAGCGGATAGCAGAGGCGTACAGGTATGTCAGCGCCATCAATGAGTGGGTTCTTAGAAGTAGGAGCATTGAGTTTAGGCCAGTCAGAGCGACGCAGGTTAGACCAGCACTCAGCAGGGTTGTGGAAGTGGAGAATCCATGCCTGTGTATTGATTTGGCTCTTCTGTTGCTCAGCTACAGCACCAAAAGCGATAGCAGGTTGCGCGATATAGTCTGCGAACTCCGCATCGGTGATAGCGGTGCAACCGTAGTAGCTAGCCAACATATCCATAGCAGCACGGATACCTGCTTCGTACATGGACTTAGCATCATCTGCTGTCCAACCCAAGACTGCCGCCTCCGCACGCAAGAAGCATACCTCAGCGTAGGTCATGATCACACCAGGGTTGTCTGAACGAAGGAAATTATTTGCCAATTTAGGCATCAACCAACGTGGGTTGCTACCTGGGTTATAGTCAGGATGCGCAGCCTGAATGCTTGCCACTTGCTCCGCCAATGGGCTGCCTGGCAGTTCAGGATAAGTAGGCCAGTTGTCCCATGAGAACTCACCTGGAGCAATCATGTGCACCACTTTCGTAGCCGGATTAGCAGCTTGGGTAGCCATCACAGCGTCTGTCATATCGATACGACCGTCCGCAGAAGAGAGCGACATAAAGTCGTCTATAAAGAAGCGGCAGAGACGCAAAGTACGAGGGTCATTGTTGTTGTAGAGTTGCTCCCAAAGCGTTTGGCAGATATAGGATGGGTTGTTCGCAGGGTCATTGCCATAGAAGAACTTAGCCATCGCGTTGCCACGGAAGTCGGAGTAAGACTCCTGACCGAAGCTATAACTTACATTGAGATGCTTGATGCAAGCGTCTTGAGCCGCACTGGTCATCACACCCGCTGCAAGGGCAGCATTGAACTCCTCTTTTGCCAGTTCAGGCAACACATCAGAGATACGCATCGCGTAGCGCAAACGGAGCGAGTGAGCAAACGCTCTCCATGCATCGATGTTACCACCAAACATAGGGTCGCTACTGATAGGAGTAGCATTGATATTCATCTGCTCAGCAGCCGCCTTTAACTCTGTGAAGAACGAACGATAGAGTTCCTCTTGTGTGTCGTATGCAGGCTTGGAATTGCCCGTGATATAACCCAAACCAGCCTCTGCGAAAGGCACATCACCATAGAAATCGGCGAGCACTGCACCCGTATAAACGCGGAAGATACGCAGTGCTGCGTTGATATTGACTTGTGAGAGGTCGTCCTTGGTGTTCTCAATCGCGTCGGTGAGATTGCGGATAGCACCTGGATAGAGGTTGTTCCATGGGCGAGACATCTCGTTGTCATCCATACGGTGTTGTCCACCGTAGTTGGTAGTATTCCAGCAACCCATGAGTTGTTGGGTGAAGGCGTAGGTATAGAGTCGATGAACATCCACGTAGTTCATATCGCCGAACATTTGCAACTCCGCGTATGTGAGTTGTGAGGCAGGATTGACGTATGCCGCCTTAGTAGGATCGGTATTGATCTCCTCGTACACCTTGTCGGAACAAGACGCAAACACGGCAGCCGCAGCGAATAGTATAAAAAGTTTCTTCTTCATAATCGTAAAGGTTTTCTGTGTTAGAACTTAAGGTTAACGTTTAGACCATAACTACGACGGCTTGGCAATGAACCATACTCCAATCCAAGACCAGAGGTGTTATACTGAGCGTCAGGATCGATATCCTTGATATTCTTCCAAATGATGAATGGGTTACGCGCCACAAGACTGATACCTACGTGCTTGAGTACACCCTTCTTGTCGAGCCACTCCTTAGGGAAATTAAGGCTCAGTGTTAGTTCGCGGCACTTGATGTAGGAGTTGTCGTAGATAAAGAGTTCAGGCGAATTGCGAGATACCTCCATCCAATAGTCTTCTGGATTGATGTAGATATCGTTCTCGCGATAGGTGCCGTCGCCATTGTCGATGACGCCATCCACGAGGTAACCACCCGTAGCCACCCATCCGCTGGTGACGCCAGCAGCACGACGCTCCTCTTCCGATTTGTACCACTCAGCACGACCGACGAGGGTCTCACGCGCTTTACCTGTCTCAAAAGATGAACGTTGCGACATGGAGAAGATGTCAGCACCTACCTTCACATCGAAGAGTGCGGTCAGACTAATCATCTTGTAGCGCAAAGTGGTGAGTACACCACCTGTCCAATCCCATTGTGCATTGCCCAGCACCTTGTTCTCGCTGGTATAGGTAGGCAAACCCGTCTCACCGTTGACAATAACACGACCATCCGCTGTGCGTGCCAATGCAGGACCGCAGATAGCGCCGTACTCTTCGCCCTCGCGAGCGGATACATAGACATTACACCAGGTAGCCTTGGCAAGTTCCAACTCACTGGTACCCTCGGTGAGCGAGAGCACCTTGTTGTTGTTCTTAGACCAGTTGATGTTCAAGTCCCAACTGAAGTCCTTGGTCTCTACCAAACGAGAACCGAAGGTAACCTCGAAACCTTGGTTAAGAATCTCACCCGCGTTGATCATACGTGAATTATATCCACTGGTAGGAGAGATAGCCATACCAATAATCTGGTCGCGTGACTTCTGGTGATAGAAGGTGAAGTCAAGACTGATACGTTGGTTGAGCCACTTGGTCTCAAAACCCGTCTCGATGGAACGAGTACGGGTAGGCTTGAGGTCAGCATTTGGAATGACGTTTCCGAAGACATGACCGATGGTATAACCCGAATAACCAAACTGCGACTTGGTATAACGCAGACTCAGTTGGTATGGGTCCGTATCGCTACCTACCTCTGCCCAACTCAAACGAATCTTACCGTATGGCAATACCTTGCGATTGGACTTGATGAGTTCTGAGAATACCCACGAACCACTCACAGAAGGATATACATACAAGTTGCTACCGCTTGCCAAAGTAGATGACTTGTCACCACGTACTGTAGCATCAATATACAACATGTGACGCCAACCGAAGTTCACCGAACCAAAGGCAGATACAATACGTTTGTTGTATGTAGCCTCTTCTACGGATTGATCCTCAAAACTACCCATGGCAATCACCTCACGGATACCCATGTTGGTTCCAGTGTTAATGGTGGTACTATTATGCACATTGTAGAGGTTAGCACCAGCGGTTGCGGTGAGGTCGAAATCGCCCCAGCTATCGTTGTAGATAGCCAAGAGTTCGGCATTGATCATGCGATTGTTGAAGTAACTATTTTGCAAACGACCCGCCTCGTAGCCAGGTGTAGTAGGATACTTGAAATCTGAGAACTCAAAGCGGTTCAGCTCAGCACCTACAGTGGCTTGCACCTTGAGTTGAGGAATGATATTATAAACAATCTTACCATTCATACGCAGGAGATCCTTGTATGATTGGTTTTTGTTCTTATTGATATCCCAATATGGGTTCACGTTGTATGGGTCCATACCATTCCAGTTCTGATATTCCCCAGACGCAGTCTCATAGTTCTTGAGCCATGATTGGTCATAGGTAGTGGAGAGGGTCATCAAGTTCTTGCCTACGTTAGACTTATCGTCTCCCAAAGCAGGACGATTCTTCACATCCTCGTGGGTATAGTTGGCAGTGAAATCAAAGTCCACTGGTCCCATAGAGGTGTTAGCACGCAGGTTCAAGGTGTTGCGGCTCATGCCAGAATTAGGCAGGATATCCTTGTTGCGCATATCCGTCAGTGTAAAACGAATACCTGACTTACCCGTATTGGTCGATACTATGGCCGTATTGGTAGCTGTAAGACCCGTCTCAAAGAAGTTGGCGGTATTGTTAGGGATAATCAAGAACGGATGCTCTTGGCCATCGAAATAGCGCAACATTAATCCGCCGTCTGCCTTTGGACCCCAAGACTTGTTGGTATTGCTCACAGCATCTACATTGTACTGTCCGTCAGCCCCCATACCATAGACTTGTTGTACATTATCCCACTTGCTAAGTTGTGACTCCAGGGTGAAGGTACCATTGTACTCCACTGCCCATTTAGAGTCGCCCGTGTCGGCCTTCTTGGTGGTGATGAGAATCACACCGTGGCTGGCGCGGCTACCATACAATGCCGCAGCAGCAGGACCCTTAAGTACGGACATCGACTCAATGTCATCGGGGTTGATGGATGAGATACCGTCACCGAGGTCATAACCGCCTTCTGTACCAGCAGAACCGAAATTGGTATTGTCCATAGGCACACCGTCTATCACGTAGAGCGGCTGGTTATTACCCGTCATCTCGGTAGTACCACGGAGCATGACACGGGTAGAACCTGATGCACCAGAGGCGGTACCTTCTACCACCAAACCGGCTACGCGACCAGCCAGCGAATTGACCACATTGGTCTCTTTGGCTTTTGTCAGTTCGGCGCCTTTCACTTCGCCCACTTCATAGCCAAGTGCTTTACGATCGCGTTTGATACCCATAGCAGTAACCACCACTTCGGAGAGCACTTCGGTATCCTCTTTCATGGTTACATCCAGGGTATTACCAACTACTTTCAGCGTTTGCGCTGTATAACCAACATACGAGAACTCCAGTTCTTCGCCCAGGTTAGCCTCGATAGAATACTGACCATCCATGTCGGTAATGGTACCGATGGTGGTTCCTTTCACGTGTACAGTGGCACCCATCAGCGGACCTTGCGCGTCCATGACTGTACCCGTCACGATGTTCTGTGCTAATGCCCAACTCGTACCGCCCAGCAATAGAGCAAAGAGGCATAGCAAAAGTCTAAAATAGGATTTCATACCATTTAGATTAGTGGTTAATAAATATATTTGCTTGTTTTATGGTTTATCGTACCATTATCTTGCGACCGTTGATAATCACTACGCCCTTGTAGTTCTCATCTACCTTTTGGCCCATGAGATTGTAGCGAATACCGTCGTTCTTGATAGCCACATTGTCCACTGCAGTAGGAATCTCAATAGGAGAAAGACTCACTTTCTTGACATTGAAACCATGACCATGGATAGCGAAACCACGCTCTGCCACAATACCCTTAATCTCGTCAGTAATAACCAAAGTGGTCACTGTATCATTCACGAAATCCACTTGACCGTATCCAGGAAGGGTTCCCCACCATCCATCATCAAACTTATATGCTGTATATAAATCAGAACCCTCAATGCTGATAGGGTTAGCAGCCAAATGGAAATACAATGTAGCACCTACTTCCAAGGTAGCAAAAGTGGCTTGGCTGAGGAACTTCCACTCTCTGTTGGCAGCATGCTCTGTATCACTCTCAGCATAGTGCCAAGATACAAAATGATCACCCTCCCAGAGTACATCACCCTGTGGCTTAGGGTCTTCACCTGCTTCATCAGTCAGGGTAGCTTTCACTACATTATAACCATGGCCATGGATAGCAAAACCGCCAGCAGCGATAGCGTCCTTCACCTCTTGGGTGATAGGTAATTTGGCTACTGTATTGCCAGAAAAATCCGTAGCTGTTTGTCCAGGAAGCAATACCCAACTCCAGTTATCAATTTGATATTTCGCATAGGTAGCACCCTCAGCTTGCTCCATATAGAAGCAAACAGTAGTACCTACTTCGTAGGTGGCAAAATCGGCTTGACCAAGGTGTTTCCACTCGCGATGCTCACTACCCTCTGGCTCATCCCAAGACACATACCAACTGCCTTCCCACAATACGGTCTCTGCAGCTATGGCTGTTGCCAGAGCCATGAAACTAAGAACTAAACATGTAAAAATCTTTTTCATAATACTTTCATTTTTTAAGAGTTAATATTCATTTTGCTTGTTATGTCATTTTACTTGCGGCTGGACTGTGGTGCTGTACCTGCTACAAATTGTAGGGTGTAGTTAGGGTCGTTATTCTCCCAAGACTCCACCATGGCTCTTACCACCTGTTCGCCATTGCCGATATACTTACCCGTAGCATGATTGATGATGCCAAAGCCATCATCTCCGCTCTTTATGTTACCATTATCCCAATATATAGCGGACATCTTACGTTCGCGCATCGCCTTACAGATATAACGCAAGTAGTAGAGGCGGAAGGCCTCATCCTGTTGGCTCACACGGCGTACACAACCAAACTCACCAAAATATACAGGAATACCACGGCGGATATACATATTGTACAGACGGTTGAGCATGTTCACATATTGTGTTTCGCCACTACCTGGCACCACATCTTTGCCCGTATGTCCCCACTCGTTGTACTTAGCTGTTCCTGCAAAGTCCCATGGGTCATAACTATGCACTGCCACCATCAGTCGGTTAGGTGTCTCATCCGTTGGCAACACCAAGTTCTCTACCGTCAAATCGGGATTGCACACATATCCTGGTACGCCAATATAGCGCGTCTTGTTTTCTCCCCCCGCAGCACGGATAGCATCTACACAGACTTGATTCCACTCGTTGAGTACACGGTATTGCGCGCCGCCATCGGTTCGGTTGGCACCAGCGCCCCACCCACCGTCTTGAATCTCGTTCATAGTTTCAAACACAAGGTATTCGCCCTCGTTTTGGAAACGTTTACCAATCTGCAACCATATCATGGTCAATTGTTGCTTAATCAGTTGGTTCTTTTCTTCGCTCGCGACAGCTGCTGGCAAGTCCAACCAATGATAGCCACGACGAATAGCATCTGTTTCCGCACCAAAACCATCATGGTGAATATTGATAATAGCAATTAGACCTGCATTTTTGGCCATCAATACCAATTCTTCTACGCGGTCTAGCCATGCACGCTCAATGGTGTAGGTAGGTGCAGGACCAATATGTCCCATCCATGTTACTGGAATACGCACCGAACGGAAACCTGCTTTCTTTACATTATTAAACGTCTGTTGGGTAGCTTTTTGATTCCCCCAGAAGGTCTCGCCTGATACGCCATTGATATGCGCATCTAACTGATTGCCTAAGTTCCAACCAATACCCATCGACATACCAAACTCAATAGCAGTCTTCTCTTTTTGAGGAGGTTGAGTGGTTGTCTGCCCATCGCAGCTAATCAAACTGCTCACGAGGGCTATGAATAATACAGATAACTTTTTCATACATTATATATTATAAGGTGATAGTTATTTCATGTTTTCCTGCGCTATATGGTACCATTGTAGGTTGCTCAGCACGTTGTTTACCATTAGGGTTCTTGATGGTAATCACATACTGCGCATCGCGCCATTTGCGTATTACAGTATACTCTGTCAAGTCGGCAGGGATACATGGGTCGATGAGCAGGCCTTCGTAGGTAGGACGAATACCCAAGATGTGCTGTGTGATAGCCAACCAGTTCCATGCTGCGGTACCTGTCAACCATGAGTTCTTTCCTTCGCCGGGTTTGGCGGCCTCTTTGCCTGCTACCATTTGGCAATAAACGTATGGCTCCACTTTGTGCAAATCTTGATCATCAATCCATGCAGGAGCGATTTTGCGGTAGAGATCCCATGCTTGGTTTCCGCGTCCGGCGATTGTTTGGGCGATGATCACCCAAGGGTTGTTGTGACAGAAGATACCGCCATTTTCCTTGTAACCAGCGGGATAAGTAGATTGCTCGCCCATCTCCAAATGATAGGTAGTATAGGCAGGATAGTTAAGCACCATACCATGTTCGCTGTCGAGCCAGTTCACAGCACTATCCAAGGCTTTCTCAGGCATCTGCTCTGCCTCACCAATACGTGCCATCGCACACCAACCTTGGCTCTCAATAAAAATTTTACCCTCTTCATTGTCTTTCGAGCCAATCTTATTGCCATCAAAGTCGTATGCACGCAAATACCATTCGCCATCCCATCCGTGCTTCTCCACAGCTTGGCACATGGCGTTGATGTGCGCTGTTGCGCGCTCGGCTTCTTGCGCCATACCTTTGGTGCGGCATAATTCCACATATTGGCGACCGCAATAGACAAATAATCCTGCTATCATCAGCGATTCTGCCTTACTGCCTTCGGTTCTGTTGCCTGTAGTTTGGAACGACTCGTTAGGATCCATCGAGAAGCAGTTCAGGTTCAAGCAGTCGTTCCAGTCCGCGCGACCAATGAGCGGCAGGCCGTGAGGGCCTACGTTGTTGATCACGTGATCGAAACTAATGCGTAGGTGCTCCATGAGTGTCACATCGCTGCCAGGCTCGTTGTCCCAAGGCACCATCTCATCCAATATGCTGAAGTCGCCAGTCTCGCGCACGTATGCCGTAGCGCCAAAGATCAACCACATTGGATCGTCGTTGAATCCGCCACCAATATCATTGTTTCCGCGCTTGGTTAGAGGTTGGTATTGGTGGTAGCAACCGCCATCAGGGAATTGTGTAGAAGCGATGTCAATGATACGCTGACGAGCGCGTGAAGGTATCTGATGAACAAAGCCCACTAGATCTTGATTTGAGTCGCGAAAACCCATACCTCGACCTATACCGCTCTCAAAAAACGATGCCGAACGGCTCATGCAGAAGGTCACCATACATTGGTATTGGTTCCATATATTCACCATACGATTCAGTCGCTCATCGGCGCTCTGTACTTGGTACTTGCTCAGCAGTTCGTCCCAGAGAGCTGACAACTCAGCGAAGGCACTATCTACAGCCTCTACTGTAGCAAAGCGACGAATTACTTCGTGCGCGCGCGCCTTGTTAATAATGTGATGATCGCGTTCGCCCAGACTAGTAATTTCCCCATTAAAAGGTGCAAACTTATCCTCTTGTGCATTCTCCTCATAGCCCAATACAAATATCAATTCGCGTGTTTCGCCAGCCTGCAGTGTCATCTCAAGATAGTGACTCGCAATTGGGCTCCATCCATGAGCTAGACTATTTCTTGGTGCTCCGTCCAATACGGCTTGCGGTTCAGAAAAATCATTGTATAATCCTATAAATGACTCACGATCGGTATCATAGCCTTGCACTGGGCAGTTCACAGCATAATAAGCATAATGATCACGACGCTCTTTATATTCAGTTTTATGATATAGCGCAGTAAAGTCGGCGTGTTGTTCTATCTCCACTTCACCTGTAGAAAGATTACGCTGGAAGTTCTCGCCATCAGTAGCCGCGTTCCAAAGGCACCACTCAGTATAACTAAATAATTTCAAATTCTTCACCTTAGACGATAGGTTGGTAATGGTTAGGCGCTGAATCTCTGCCTTTACACCCAGCGGAACAAAGTGTAGCACACTGGTGCGAACTCCATCTTTCTCACCTGTGATACGGGTGTAGTTCAAACCATGGCGACACTCGTAGCTATCTAACTGAGTCTTGCATGGTTTCCAACCAGGATTCCACACCACATCGCCATCCTTGATATAGAAATAACGACCACCATTATCCATCGGTACGCTATTATAACGGTAGCGTGTAATACGACGAAACTTAGCGTCTTTATAGAAATCATAACCTCCTGCGGTATTACTAATCAAACCGAAAAAGTCTTCATTACCCAAATAGTTGATCCATGGGAATGGAGTCTGAGGATTAGTGATGACATATTCTCGATGTAGGTCATCAAAGTGTCCGTATTGCATTTTCAACATAGTAGATTAAATCTAAAACGCTGCAAAGGTACTACTTTTTTCTATTAGGAACTAATACTTTTCCGACCGATTTTGTGCTTTTTTTGCAAAAATTGTCATTTAGAGTTTGCAATATTGATTTTTTTTACTACTTTTGCAGTGTCTAACAAAATACCAGAACACATGCGAGAAGTTTTCAACGAGATTACTCATCTCGAACCATTGGATGTCTTTTATGTAGGCGAACGTTATAAAACCATTTTTGACTACCCTGCCCATTGTCACGAAGAGTATGAGCTCAATTTTGTAGAGAACGCTGCCGGTGTAGTGCGTACTATTGGTGATAGCCGCGAGACAATAGGCAATCTAGATTTGGTACTGATGACAGGCAGCAAACTGGTGCACGTATGGGATCAAGGCACTTGTCCTCAGCATGAGATGTACGAGATAACCATACACATTGCTCCTGATACGTTTCACGGCTCATTGATCGACAAACGGGCGCTAGTCTCTATCCGACATATGCTAGAGCGGGCACAACGTGGACTGGCTTTTCCTGAGGCTGCCATTCAAATTGTGCGCGAAGATATTGTCAATCTTGCTCACAGCACTGATAGTTTTGCTTCCGTAATTCGCTTACTCAACCTTCTCTATCGTCTATCCCTAGTTAAAGATGCAAAAGAGCTTTCTTCCTCTTCTTTTATCGATGCAGAGGAAGGCAATGAGGACGAGCGTATCCGACAAGTAAAAGACTTTGTTGCTGCACATTACATGCACGATATTCGCCTCCAAGAACTAGCTAATATCGTATGTATGTCTGCAGAGTCTTTCTCTCGATTTTTTCATCACCGTACGGGCCGTACCCCTAATCGATACATTATTGATTATCGGTTGGGAGTGGCAGCGCGTATGTTGCTCAACACCAAGCTATCAGTATCAGAGATAGGCTTCTCGTGTGGATTCAATACCTTGAGCCATTTCAATCGCCTATTCCGCGAATCTAAAGGGTGTACCCCATCCGAATTCCGCGAACGTTTCTAAAACCAGTCACTAAACACCAAACAGTAGCGGCTCTGCCGCGTTCACTAAACAATACTTATCACCATGAAAAAAATCCTTCCTATCCTTGCATTGCTAAGTTTAATAGCATGCCAACCAACAGATCCTGTAGAACAGAAGATCGATCTGCTCATCTCACAAATGACACTCGATGAAAAGATTGCGCAGATGACCCAGTTGTC
>JAEIGA010003038.1_pt1 | contig 26429 bp, 20 predicted proteins | sample 9270691 | NCBI WGS metagenome assembly JAEIGA01 (sample SAMN17057246, study PRJNA624740) | gut metagenome | biome: biome; isolation source: fecal sample | host: Bos grunniens | place: China: Xizang | collected 2019 | reverse complement strand
GCTCTGTAGAGCGACGCAAGCCCTCGAAGCCGAGCATACGGATGTAGCCATAGGTGATTGGGAGCAACATTGCTGAGCCCCAAGGTGATGATGACACGGCTGTGATACCCTCCTCGCCACCAGTCTCCATCAAAGAGTGCGTAGGCAAGAACTTAACGAGGTGCTCAGCAACGCACACAGGACCTACACCAGGACCACCACCGCCGTGAGGCATTGCGAAGGTCTTGTGGAGGTTAAGGTGGCATACGTCAGCACCAATATAGCCTGGATTTGTGAGGCCCACCTGAGCATTCATATTCGCACCATCCATATATACCTGACCACCAGCATCGTGAACAGCATCAACGATATCGCGGATGCGGCTCTCGAAGACACCGTGAGTAGATGGATATGTCACCATCAAGCCGCAGAGCTCAGAAGCGTGCTCCTCAGCCTTCTTCTTGAGGTCCTCAACGTCGATGTTACCATTCTGGTCGCAAGCAACGATAACGATCTTCATACCCGCCATAGCTGCTGATGCAGGGTTAGTACCGTGAGCCGATGATGGGATGAGGATAATGTTACGGTAGCCCTGGCCACGGCTCTGGTGGTAGGCACGAATCATCATAAGACCTGCATACTCTCCCGCAGCACCAGAGTTAGGCTGGAGAGTACAACCTGCAAAGCCAGTGATTGTTGCGAGGTAGCTCTCGAGGTTTGTGATGAGCTCACGATAACCCTCCGACTGATCAGCAGGGGCAAATGGGTGAACATTCTGGAAGCCTGCGAGTGAGAGTGGCTGCATAAGCTGTGCAGCATTGAGCTTCATTGTGCAAGAGCCGAGCGAGATCATAGAGTTCATCAACGAGATATCACGCAACTCAAGCTTCTTGATGTAACGCATCATCTCGGTCTCTGTGCGGTAAGAGTTGAAGATAGCCTCCGAGAAGAAGTCGCTCTCACGCTTCACATCCTCGGCGATAGCTGCTGTCTCGACACGCTTCACGGCCTTAGCCTTCTTGCCACGTGCCTCAGCGAAGATGTCGACAACGGTCTGAAGCTCAGCGTCGGTAGTAACCTCGTCGAACGACATACGCACGCAGTCGTCAGCAGGATAGTAGAAGTTAATCTCGCGAGCAAGAGCTGCATCCTGGATTACAGATGCCTCAGCCTCTACCTCCAAAGTATCGAAGAGTGCCTTTGTGCGAACAACATAGCCCATAGACTCAAGGGCGGCCTTAACTGTGAGTGCTGCAGTATGAGCGTTGAGTGCGGCACGCTGCAAGCCCTCCTTACCATTGTAGATACAGTAGAAACCTACCATTGAGGCCATCAATGCCTGAGCAGTACAGATGTTCGATGTAGCCTTCTCACGCTTGATATGCTGCTCACGCATCTGCAACGACATACGCAAAGCCTTGTTACCAAGACGATCAACCGATACACCGATGATACGGCCAGGCATCTGACGCTTGTATGCATCGCGAGTAGCCATATAACCAGCACTTGGACCACCAAAGCCCATAGGGCAACCGAGACGCTGAGTAGTACCCACAGCGATATCTGCACCCCACTCTGCTGGTGACTTCAACAACGCAAGCGAGAGAAGGTCAGCGACAGCTGTCACTGTGATACCAGCCTCGTGAGCCTTAGCCGCGAAGTTAGCATAGTTGCGGACCTCACCGTTTGCTGCTGGATACTGCAAGATAGCACCGAACTCCTTACCTGAGAACTCATACTCCTCGAAGCTGTCACGAATAATCTCGATGCCGAATGGCTCAGCACGCGTGATGAGCACGTCGAAGGTCTGTGGGAAGATGTTCTCATCAACAAAGATCTGGTTGCGACCCTGCTTAACAGCCTCACGCGAACGCAAAGCGTACATCATAAGCATTGCCTCGGCAGTAGCTGTAGCCTCGTCGAGCAACGAGCAGTTGGCAACCTCCATACCTGTGAGCGAGAGGATGGCTGTCTGGTAGTTGAGCAAAGCCTCCAAACGACCCTGCGAGATCTCTGCCTGGTAAGGTGTGTAAGATGTGTACCACGCTGGGTTCTCGAATACGTTGCGAGAGACTACGGCTGGAACAACATTTGGATAGTAACCCATACCGATGAACGAGCGGAATGTGCGGTTCTTAGCTGCAAGCTCAGCGATGTGTGCTGCGTACTCATACTCGCTCAGTGCTTCAGGGAGGTCGAGAGCCTTCTTAAGGCGGATATTTTGTGGGATGACCTGCTGCAAAAGCTCCTCAACAGAGGCTACGCCAATTGTTGCGAGCATCTCCTGGAGATCATTCTTAGAGTTTAGACCTACGTGACGGTCTACAAAGCTGTCAAAGGTTTTCATCTTAGCTTAATTGTTTTATAGTTGTTTTTGGTTAATACTTAAATGAGCTGCCGCCAATAAACTCACGAAGCAGCGATGTTGGCGGTATTTCGTCGGGCGGGATAGGTACGAAGTTGTCGAGGAATTTGAGCATACGATGTGCATCTGCATACTCAACAGCCGTATCTGGCACCTCACGCAACACTGGCTCGGCGACGGCACGGAGCACCGAGATCTCGTAGAAGAGCGACGAGTTGAACATCACATCTGCATTCTCCTGATAGGGGAATATGTGACGCTCCTCGCCGTGACGCACCGATGACCACATACCGAGTGTACGCATAGCGTTGTTTCCGCGTGTAGCATTGTCGCGAATTGTGCGACGCAACATACGGTTATCGGTTGTCGATATACGCGAGAAGTTATCCATAGCCACCGACGTGAAGCACGAGATGTATATCTTGAACTTCTGGCCATCGGCAATGCCTGGCGTGAGACGTGGGTTAAGGGCGTGGATACCCTCGAGAATGAGTATCGAACGATCGGTCAGCTTCAATGGCTTCTCGTGCCACTGACGCTTGCCCGTGATAAAGTCGTAGCGAGGAATCTCGACACTCTCACCCTCCGACAAACGACGAAGGTGGTCGTTGAGCGTCGCGAGGTCGATAGCCTCGAGGGCCTCGAAGTCGGGCTTGCCATCCTCACCAAGAGGCGTCTTGTCGCGGTCAACAAAGTAGTCGTCGAGAGCGATGAGCACAGGGTCGTAACCACGCACACGCAACTGCACACCGAGACGCTTCGAGAATGTGGTCTTACCGCTCGACGAAGGACCCGAGATAAGAGCAAGACGCACACCACGCTCCTCGTTAGCAGCAGAAATAGAGCGTGCTATGTTGGCAATCTTGAGTTCGTGGAAGGCCTCAGCAATCTTGATAAGCTCCGAGGCATCACCCTCAATAACTCGGCGATTGAGATCTCCGATGGTGGGCACGCCCATAATATCTATCCACTGCTGATACTCGTGGAAGATGTCGAACATCTTATCGAGCTTGATATCGACATTCACCCTCTCAGGATTTGTTCTCTCAGGCAGGGCAACATAGAGACCATTATAGTAGCGAGCGATATCGAAACGCTGGACATACGACGAATCGGGAGCGAGTGGGCCGTAGAAGTAACCCGGCATATTGCCCAAGTAGTTGACTGTGCTGTAGAGATGAGGACGTGTCTCAAGCAATTCGACACGATCATCGAAGTTGTAACGCTCATACTCAGCCTTAACCTCAGCCGTAAGACGCTTCTCGCGGCTAATAGGCACAGCCTCGTCGATAATCTCACGCACCCTACTCTTGAGTGACTCTATCTGCTCATCGCTAAGAAGCCTCTTGCTATCAAACTCTGCATAGAAGCCACTGCCCAACGAGTGGCGTATGCGTAGTTTGTCCTCAGGGAAGAGCTCAACAGTTGCCATCTGCAACACAAACGAGAGTGTGCGTTGAAAAACACGATAGCCCTCGTAGTGACGCATATCGAAAAACTCGACGGTGATAGGTTTGTAAATTTTGTAGCCGAGATCCTTGTAGGCATTATTGACACGAGCCGCAATCACAGGATAGGGCTGCTCGAACTCTAAACGTTTCAAGAGTTCAGCAAGCGAGGTGCCGAACTCCACGCCGAGGCACTGCTCAGTATTGAGACAACGCACCTCTATGTTTTGCTCTCTTTTGCTCATATTTTATAAAATGGTGTGTAAAGATAATGATTTTTTTGTAATTTTGTTGCAACTAAAACGAAGAAGTTATGCGAAAAATTCTCTTTTTATCACTTATATCCCTAATCTTTGTTGTTGCTTGCCAGAAAAAGCACGAGACCATCTACATCGTCTCGACCAACGATATTCACGCCACAATCGATGCAATGCCCGAACTTGCGACACTCGTAAAGGGTCTCGAAGCTCAGGGCGAGGTGCTCTTAGTTGACTCGGGCGACCGCGTCTCGGGCAACCCATATGTCGACGATGCTGAGGTTAGCGGAATGCCCATTATCGATCTTATGAACGCTGTGGGCTACGACCTCGTAACACTTGGAAATCACGAGTTCGACAAGGGCTCTGAGTCTCTCAAGGCGATGATTCGAGGCTCCGAGTTCGAGTGGTTGTGTGCCAATATAGAGTCCGAAATCGAGGGGCTTGACTTCGCTGGTAGCAAGGTTGTAACCATTGCCGGCGTAGAGCTCGGCTTTGTAGGTATCATCTCGACCGACAACGACGGCTACCCTCTCGGCAAGCGTTCGTCGTACGAGGGCATCACCTTCAGCGACGACCTCACAACGGCCATCAGTGTCTGCAACACAATCTCCTCGAAGTGTGATTTTGTAGTGCTCCTATCACATATGGGATTTAATCGCGACCAGCAACTTGCACAGCAAAATGCTGCGTGCGACTGGGTAGCGGGAGGCCACACCCACGACCTCAAGTGCGAGAAGATAAACAATACTCATATCTCACAGAATAACAAAAATATACGCTATGCAACCATTGCAAAGCTCAATATCGACAATGGCACGATTTCGAATGTCGAGTACGAACAGGTAGATATGTCGACAATCGAGGAGGATGCCCAGATACGAGAGCTCGTAGACAAGATAAAACTCTCGGACCCTACGCTCAACGAGGTGGTGGGATATGCCAATGCTGATGCTACACACGATGGCGTTGCAAACCTCACTGTCGAGGCACTCAGAAGCTACCCATACCCCGATGGTTTTGTACCAGAGGTGGTCTTCTACCACTTTGGAGGCGTACGACTCTCGGAGATTGAGGCTGGCGAGATTCGTCGTGTTGACATTCTAAACAACGACCCCTTCCTATCAACAATCTACATTGGCGAGATGAGTGCTGCACAGATGGCCCAATTCATCCTCGACAAGTACAATAGCGGAACACCCGAGAATCCCGATAAAGAGTCACACTACCCCTACTTTCGTTCTAACATACCGTACCAAATCATACGTGGCACAGAGCCTACAGCGAGTCCCGATGCTACAGAGATCGACTTGAACTTAGATCCAAATCACAAATATCGTGTGGCGATGTGCAACTATATTGCCCAAAGCTACATCGACCAATCTATCGTAGATAGCCAGCTACACGACACTGAGATATCTGTGCGTGAGGCACTTCTGAGACTTATCGAGAGCTTTAGCGAGAGTGGCTACACCCCAGACAACACATTGTATCAGACTGAGTTATAGAAGTATGCTTGAGACAACATTTCAGAGTGAGCTTATCGAGGCGGGATGCGACGAAGCGGGACGCGGATGCCTCGCGGGTTCTGTATTTGCAGCCGCAGTAATCCTCCCTCCCGACTTCCACCACCCACTGCTCAACGACTCTAAGCAGATGAGCGAGAGGCGTCGCAACGAGCTACGCACCATAATCGAGCGTGAAGCACTGGCCTGGTCAGTGCAGGAGGTTACTGCCGAGCGTATCGACCAGATAAACATTCTCAACGCCTCGATCGAAGGTATGAACCTTGCACTCAAAGCGTTGGCAATACGCCCCGAGTTTATTGTAATAGACGGCAACCGCTTCAAAACAGACCTTGATATACCCTATCGCACCATTGTCAAAGGCGACGGTAAGTATGCCAATATCGCTGCGGCCTCGGTACTCGCCAAGACCCACCGCGACGAGTATATGATGCGTCTTGCCGAGGAGTATCCTATGTACGGCTGGGCAAAGAATAAGGGCTACCCCACTCGCGAACACCGCCTGGCAATTCGCGACCACGGCCTAAGCCCCTACCACCGTCTGACATTCAACTCCTCGCCCGAGCAGCTGGAGCTATTTTAGACTATCAAAAATTGGAGCTACACGATAACAATCATATCAAAATGCGAGCCACAGCGACACACTCTGGCTCGCATTTTGCATCGACGAAAGCGGCACGCCGAGAAAGCTTCAGGTTTGACACACTTTGTGTGTAAAAATTTTGTTATTTAGAAAAAATGGGCTACCTTTGTGGTCTATTTGGAAGGGTTCTGATCTCACAAGGATTGGAATTCATTATTTTTTTATGTTTACCGGAAAAGAGAAATAATATAAAAACATAGAACTATGAGCAACGAAATTATCTATCTAACAGCCGAGGGTATGAACAAGCTCAAGGAGGAGCTCAACCATATGATCTCGGTTGATCGTCCTGCAGCGGCAGCAGCCATCGCCGAAGCACGCGACAAGGGCGACTTGTCGGAGAATGCCGAGTACGACGCAGCACGCGAGGCACAGGGCCTCCTCGAGATGCGAATCGCTCAGCTCGAGCACACATTGTCGAAGGCTCGCATCATCGACGAGACAAAGATCGACACTTCAAAGGTTCAGATTTTGAGCCGCGTGAAGCTCCTTAACCACAACGTAAAGCGTGAGGTGGAGTACACAATCGTATCTGAGAACGAGGCTAACTTGCGTGAGGGCAAGCTCGCTATCGGCACCCCTATCGCTAAGGCTTTGCTCGGCAAGAAGGTGGGTGAGATTGTCGAGGTTCAGGTGCCTGCGGGCATCCTCAAGCTCGAGATTTTGAACATCTCAATCTAATAATAACAATGGGGCTGTCCGACTCTTGTGTTGAACAACCCCATTGCTATTTAGATATCTAACGAGCAGCTAAATATCGAACTCGATATTGCACCCCGACCACTGGTCAACCTCGTAGCGATGCTTAAACACGAGCTTGCCACCCTGATGAATCATCACTCGGAACTCAAAGGGGAGCGAATCTGCAACCTTATTGGTGAATGGGTCTGTGTGGGGCAATATATATATGTATAGGCGAAGAGAGTCGCCCTTAGCAGTCTCGATTACAATGCTCTTGTCACGATGATAACCCGCTGGCGGAGCAGACAAATCACTCTCCGAGGGGGTCACAATGCTCGAGTAGTCAACATCCCCGCAAAGGGTGTCGTGCCACAAAACTTCGCCCTGAACAATAAGGTTATAACGCCAAAACTCCGAATAATCAGACTCCAAAGTGATAATATAGGGGTGCATATTGGTAAAAATTGTTGTTCTTGTGCATAAAACTTCGTTACAAAAATAGTAATAATTTGCAGATTTTAGTTTTTTATCGTAAATTTGCACGCTATTTATGCTGAAATGGAGCAGATTAGACTATATACAATAGCCTACAAAGGGCTTAAGAATGGAAGCTACGACTTTGATTTTCAGGTAGATGACTCACTCTTTGAGGCATACGACCGCGTGGAGATTAAGTCGGGTAGCTGTCAGGCACACGTCGATCTCAAGCGTAGCGAGACAATGCTTGAGCTCTCGGTCGACATCTCTGGCGAGGTAATTTGCGAGTGCGACCGCTGCTTGGAGGACTGCCCTATCGAGGTAGATTACTCTGGCGAGCTCGTTGTTAAGTTCTCGGACGAAATCAACGACTACGATGGCGACGTGATGTGGATCTCACCATCAGAAGATATGCTCGACCTTACGCAGTATATCTATGAGAGCATTGTGCTCTCGCTGCCCTACCGCCGTGTTCACGAGGAGGGTGGTTGCAACCCCGAGATGTTGGCAGCCTTCACTGAGCTTTCAGAGGAGGAGTTTGAGCGTCTTGAGGCCGAGGCCGAGGAGGATGAGGTGGTAGCACTTGACGACCACAACCGCGAGCTTCTTGAGCAGCTCAAGCAGCAGATGGAGAGAGACACAAAATAGAGAGACTGAGGTTTGCACAATCGGCTTATCCGTCAGGCGGAGAGTGCAGGCAAAACGAAACATAAAACTTAAAAATTATATTGTAAGATGGCACATCCTAAACACAAAGTTTCGTCTACACGACGTGACAAGAGAAGAACTCACTACAAGGCTGTAGTTCCTACTGTAGTAACTTGCTCGAACTGTGGTTCAGCAGTACTCTACCACCGCGTTTGCCCAGAGTGCGGCTTCTATCGCGGTAAGCTCGCAATCGAGAAGAAGGCTGCTGAGTAGTCTTCACAAGTAGTAAAGGGGCACACCGCATCGCGGTAGTGCTCTTTTTTGTTATTTATAAAAACCCAATACTTCAATTATGATTAAGATAGGTATCGACGCTATGGGTGGCGACTTTGCTCCTGAGGTAGCAATCGAGGGTGCTGTGGCCGCTCTTAAGTTTATCGCAAAGGATAGCCGCATCGTGCTCTTTGGCGATGAGAAGCGAATCAAGGAGCTTATTTCTAAGTATGGCAGCTCAGTAGCAAATTTCGACATCGTACCTACAACCGAGGTTATCGAGATGGGTGACCACCCTGCTAAGGCCTTCGTATCGAAGAAGGACTCGAGCATCAGCGTGGGCTTCCATCACCTTGTTGAGGGCAAGATCGACGGCTTTGCAAGTGCCGGCTCAACAGGTGCAATGTTGGTAGGCTCCCAGCAGGTCGTTAAGCCTATCGAGGGCGTTATCCGTCCTGTGCTTGCAACGCTCATCCCTACTGTATCACCAGATAAGGGTATTCAGCGTGCTGTACTTATGGACGTGGGTCTCAACGTTGATGCCAAACCTGAAGTATTGGCTCAGTATGGCCTCCTCGGCTCAATCTACGCTAAGTCAACACTCGGAATGGAGAATCCTCGTGTCGCCCTGCTCAATATCGGCGAAGAGGAGGGCAAGGGTAATGCCCAGGCTAAGGCTACCTACGACCTTATGAAGGAGGATAAGCGTTACAATTTCGTTGGCAATGTCGAGGCTTCATACATCTTCACATCGAAGATTAGTGACGTCGTTGTTGCCGATGCCTTTGTGGGCAACAGCCTCCTCAAGATGGCAGAGGCTCTCTACCGCATCAACTTCCGTTTGGGCGGTGGCAAGCGTCCAAGCCTCAAACGTATGTTGCGACCTGTGCTTGGCCGCATAGTTCCAAAACTCTACTGGCAGCAGGATTTCTGGGATAAGATGAACGCAGAGAGCGTTGGTGGTCTTCAGGTTATGGGTGTCAACGCACCTGTTATGATTGGCCACGGCAGCTCATCACCACGTGCCATCTGCAGTATGATCCTCTCTTTGGAGCGTGATATCAAGAGCAACTTCCCTGCTAAGTTGCGTGAGGCTTTGAAGGAGTCAACACCAGCACAGGCTAAGGAATAGATAATGTAGGGTCGTCTCCAAGCGACCCTTTTTAATAAACAAAAAGCTATGAAGATTACACAACTACTTATTGCTTTGCTCGCAGTGGCCGTTGTAGCCTGCGAGCCCGTCGAGGATAAGATCACACCCCCAGACAATAACACCGAGGAGCCTAACGAGAACGAAGGCAACGAGAACGAAGATAACGAGAACGAAGGTAACGAGGACAACTCTTGGATTGAGAACCCTACACCTATGCCAGAGGCAACCTACGTGCTAAATGACCGCATTTCTGTATTGAGTTTAGTGACCATTGCTAACGGCTTGCGTAATGACTATATGACATTCTACCAGGAGAGCACAGGCTATGCCGTCTACTTCGATATCTACACAGCAGATAGCAACACAACTCTTCCAACACGTAGATACATCCTATCAAACGAGCAGGTAAACACCGTCTACTACGAGTGGAGCTACTTCACGCCATATACTAATAGCGACCTCTATCGATTCACCGAGGGTTGGCTTGAGGTTATAGCCGATACTGAGCACTCATCTGGCTATCCATACCACAAGATTCGCGGATATTTCGTAATGGAGAGTGACGATAGCGTATCGATTGAGTGGGAGGGAACAATTACCTCCGAAGAGGTTAGCAACTAATAACCAAGAGGGTACAAAGCAAAGGGGTGTCCACATAGCTGTTGGACACCCCATTACTTTTTGTTGGCTTAAACCAAAACCTTACAACTTAGCCTTTACACGCTCGACAAAGTCGTGATACTCAGCTGTGAGTGTCGAGATAAGACTCTTCACCGATTCAATCTTCTCTGCTCTCCAAGCATTAGCACCTGCAAAGGCGTAGCCATTGTCGAGCTTGCCCTTAAAAGCATTGAACAAAGCGAGCATAATGCAGTAAGGACTATGGACCACATCGCAGGTTTTGATGCAGTTGAAGGCACACTGCTTAGGACGCTTCAAGCCATCACGCACAGCATCGAGGAACGAGCTACGCACAGCACGACCAGGCATACCAACAGGGCTCTGGATAATCTCGATATCCCTCTCCTTAGCATCGATATACGCTTGCTTAAAACGTACGTCGGCATCGCACTCCTCGGTAGTCACAAAGCGTGTTCCCATCTGCACACCCTCAGCACCGAGCTCCATAATTTTGTAGATATCTTCGCCAGTGTAGATGCCTCCCGCTGCAATAACGGGAATCGAGCAGTTGTGCTCTGCTGCGAACTTATTGACTGTCTCAACAACCTGAGGTACTGTCTTCTCGAGGCTAAACTCCTCATCGAAAATCTGGTCGCCCTTATATCCAAGGTGGCCACCAGCCTTAGGACCCTCAACGACAATGGCATCGGGTGTATAGCGATACTCCGAGAACCACTTCTCGCAGATGAGCTTAGCGGCACGTGCCGACGACACGATAGGAACAAGCTTTGTTTTTGCTCCTTCGGTAAGGAATGATGGAAGGTTGAGGGGCAGGCCTGCACCCGAGAATATGATGTCGGCACCCTCGCTGATGGCTGTGCGAACCATATCGGCGAAGTTGGTCATAGCTACCATCACGTTGACGCCGATGATGCCCTTTGTCTTCTCACGAGCCTTGCGGAGCTCAATCTTGAGACCCTCAATAGCTGCCTCGGCAATGCTTAGGGCCTTATCTTTATATATCAGGCCGAGACCTGCAGATGATATTACGCCAACACCACCCTCGTTTGCTACGGCCGAAGCGAGGCCCGAGAGCGAGATGCCGACACCCATACCGCCCTGAATGATGGGGATGCGAGCGATGAGGTTTCCGATTTTAAGTGGTTTCATATGATAATATATATATATTTGTGAAAAAGTTCGCAAATATATGAATTTTAAAACAAAAAATACCATCAAAACCAGGGTGTTTTGATGGCATTTTTCATATTGAGTTCCGAAATAGAACAATATTATCTCCTATTAACCTTTAATAGCGACGAGTCGCCATAACTCAAGAAGCGGAAACCATTAGCAAGAGCATAGTCGTAGATGCGATGCCAATCCTGACCAACGTAGGCACTCACCAAAAGTAGCAACGTCGATTTAGGCTGATGGAAGTTTGTGATGATGTAGCTCACGATGCGGAAACGGTAACCAAGAGGCGTTATCATAATCTGCGTTGCAGCCTTTAGCTGGTCAATATCTCTGCTCGCCATATACTCCTCTAACGTGCGAAGTGCCTGCTCTCCGGTAAACTCCTCGGGGATGGCGTATAGTTCCCACTGACCAACAACACGCTCACACTCAGCATCGCCCCTCTCCTTGATTCGCCAAGCCAGGGCCGACAACGACTCGAGAGTACGCACCGACGTAGTACCTACAGAGACGATGTTACCGGTGTTATTTAAGAGATTCTCGACAGTCGAGCGAGTGACCGTAAAGTGCTCGGTGTGCATAGGATGCTCGGCAGCATTCTCATCCTTAACTGGAAGGAACGTACCAGCCCCAACGTGGAGTGTAACCTCCTCGAAGCCAAAGCCTTTATCACGCATCGAGGCAATAAGCTCTGGCGTGAAGTGCAGACCCGCCGTAGGTGCTGCCACCGAACCCTCATACTTAGCATATACGGTCTGGTAGCGGCTATTGTCAATCTCCTCGCTATCGCGATTCAAATATGGCGGAATAGGAATGCGTCCCAAGAGTTCGAGTAGCTCGCCAAAGCTGAGGTCAGCACTCCAACGAAAACGGATTATATGCTCTCGTGTGCCACGCTCAACAATCTCTGCCGCAAGACGATGACTCTCGCCATCAAGTTCGAAGTCGATAACAACCTCGCCCTCCTTCCACTTTTTGAGATTACCAACAACGCAGCTCCACTCCGACTCGCCACGCATAGCGAAGGCACGCTCATAGTCGGCAGGCTTGTGGGGCTCGAGACAAAACACCTCAATACGAGCACCCGAAGGCTTATGCATAACAATGCGAGCACGCACAACACGCGTGTTATTAAAAACGAGCATAGCACCCTGTGGAAGATGGTCGGCTACACAGCAAAAGCGGCTCTCGACAATCGAGCCATTGTCATAGACCAAGAGCTTCGACTCGGAACGCTCTGCGAGCGGAAACTTTGCGATTCGCTCGTTTGGAAGATCGTAGTCAAAACTATTGATATCTATATGTCGTTCAACACTTTGCATACTACTCAGTGATTAAATATTCAGCAAGCTTCACACGCCAATCTTCGGGCATCTCGACACTTCGCTGCTCCTCAAAGTCGAAGGCTACCATCACTGATGAGCTCTCGGTGAGGACCTTATCGCCGAGCATAATGCACTGATGAAGTGTCATACTCTTCTGGCCAATACGCGAAATATCTGTACGTACCACAATATCATCCTCGAGACGCACCTGACCATAGTAGTCGGTGTGTGTCGAGGCTGTGATGATACGCAGCTTGTCGAAGACACCTGTGGTGCCAAGCACCGTACGATAGAAGTGGGTCTTGCCCATATCGAAGTAGCTCTGCTGCCAGATATTATTGACGTGCATAAAGGAGTCTACATCCGAGAAACGCTTCTGCACTGGTGTGATAAGTGACTTTGCCATAGTGTATTAGCTGCGAATAATCTCAACCTCGCCACCCTCGCCAAAGGCAATAATAGAGCTTGGCTTGAGCGTAGGTTTACCCTCGAAGCGAGGGTTAACAACATAGTCGACACCGTTGATAATCTCCTCGGCAACCTCCTTGAGACGCTTTGCAGCAGGCTCACCCGAGATGTTTGCCGATGTCGAGACAATAGGCTTACCAAACTTACGGAGCAGTGCTTGACAGAAGTCGTGCTGCGGAATACGCACACCAAGAGTCTGGGTATCAGGGATAAGACTTTCGGCCACACCCGTAGCACCTGGGAGGATGGTAGTGAGTGGCTTGTCTGAGAGCTCCATAACCTCGAAGGCGATGCCTGGGGCCTTGTTAACATAGCGAACAACCATATCTGCATCACGCATCAAGCAGAGCATAGATCTCTTATCCTCACTACGCTTCAGAGCATAAATCTTCTTGACAGCCTCCTCGTTTGTGGCATCGCAACCAATGCCCCACACAGTGTCGGTAGGATAGAGAATTAGGCCTCCCTCACGGAGTACCTCGATACACTTTTCAACAGCCTTGAGCATAGCTTATCTATTGTTTTTAAGTTCGTTAAAGCAGTGACGACAGATTGGCTGGTAGGTATCCTTAGCACCGAGCAGCACCTGTTTGTCGTCGGATGTAAGGCGGTGTGAGTGGTGAGCCAAGTCGCCACAACGCACACAGATGGCGTGGACCTTGGTGACATACTCCGCAGTAGCCATAAGTGCAGGCATAGGTCCAAAAGGGACACCCATATAGTCCATATCGAGACCAGCGACAATCACGCGAATGCCACTATTGGCCAGCTGGCGGCATACATCGACGATACCCGGGTCAAAGAACTGAGCCTCATCGATACCCACAACATCGACATCTGCGGTCATAAGCAGGATGTTTTGGGCCGATTCAACGGGGGTCGACTGAATGGCATTAGCGTCGTGCGACACCACCTCCTGCTCTGAGTAACGCACGTCGATAGAGGGCTTAAAAATCTCGACCTTGAGGTTGGCAAACTGTGCTCGCTTCATACGGCGGATGAGCTCCTCGGTCTTTCCCGAGAACATCGAGCCACAGATGACCTCGATCCAGCCCTTATTTTTGTTATTCTCTAAAAACATCGTTTTTCTGTTTATTCGTCAATACGCGTAATTCGTGCACCGAGAGCGTTGAGGCGAGTCTCAATGTCGCGGTAGCCACGGTCAATCTGCTCGATATTCTGAATTGTGCTTGTACCCTCGGCACTCATCGCTGCGATGAGAAGAGCGACACCGGCACGGATGTCGGGCGAGGTCATATTAGCAGCACGCAGAGGCATACGGTGGTCGTGACCGATGACCGTAGCACGGTGCGGATCGCAGAGGATGATCTGAGCACCCATATCGATGAGCTTGTCGACAAAGAACAATCGGCTCTCGAACATCTTCTGGTGGATAAGCACAGAGCCCTTTGCCTGTGTAGCCACAACGAGGAAGATAGACAAAAGGTCGGGTGTGAGACCTGGCCAGGGTGCATCGGCAATGGTCATAATAGAGCCATCGATGAAGCTCTCGATACTGTAGTGATCCTGCTGAGGGATGTAGATATCGTCGCCACGCTGCTCAAACTTGATACCCATACGAGCAAACTGTGCTGGGATGATGCCGAGATTCTCGTACGACACATCCTTGATAGTGAGCTCCGAGCGGTTCATAGCCGCCATACCGATGAAGCTACCCACCTCGATCATATCGGGGAGCATTGTGTGCTCTGTGCCGCCGAGCGACTCCACACCGTCGATGGTTAGCAGATTCGATGCAATACCCGAGATCTTGGCACCCATACGGTTAAGCATCTTGCAGAGCTGCTGCAAGTATGGCTCGCAGGCTGCATTATAGATTGTTGTACGACCCTCGGCCAAGACTGCCGCCATAACGATATTGGCGGTACCCGTTACCGAAGCCTCATCGAGAAGCATATATGTACCCTTGAGACGCTTGGCCTCGACAGTATAAAACTCATCGCTGAGGTCGAAGTTAAACTCTGCACCGAGCTTCTGGAAGCCGAGGAAGTGGGTGTCGAGACGACGACGACCAATCTTATCGCCACCAGGCTTAGGCATAAAGCCCACACCAAAGCGAGTAAGAAGCGGACCAATCATCATCACCGAGCCACGCAGACGACGGCAACGCTTGTGATAGTCGCTCGAACGCAAGTAGTCGAGGTTGATGTCGTCGGCCTGGAACGCAAAGCTATCTTCCGAAAGACGCTCAACCTTGACACCCATCTCTGCCATAAGTTCGATGAGCTGCATTACGTCGGCAATAGTAGGGACATTATGGAGAACAACACGCTCAGAGGTGAGCAGTGTTGCACATATGATTTGGAGTGCCTCATTTTTAGCACCTTGTGGTACAATCTCGCCACTGAGGCGGTGACCACCTTCAACTCTGAATTTTGCCATAGTCACAAATTTTTCCAAAGATACGAAAAAATGTGGGACAACAGCAAATATTCGCCCACGAAGTTATCAACAATCACACGATATTCAACCTATCGACCAAGCTACTTTTTGCCTAATATCTTGGCACTTTGACCCTATTATATAAAAAAATGAGACACATTAACCACTTCTATTGGTCCATAAGTCGTTTTGCGTTTGGGAGATAGAAATTATGTTTGTTATTTTGTGCGACCTAAAACAAAAAAAAGCAACCTAAAAACCTAAAATGAAAAATAATTTCGACAAGTTTCTCGAAAGCATAACCCTCGACAACAACACGCTTCCCGCAGACAAGATAACGATTGGGAACGATCTTGCACTCATCCATTTTGACAAAGCGAAAAACACCTTCGACAAGCCTAAGAAACTGGAGCACGCCATAATCACAATATGCCTTAAAGGCGAGGCTACGGTCAAGATCAACCTCGAGGAGTATCGTGTCAAGGCCCCAGCAATGCTCACACTTATGCCGGGCCAGATAATCGAGTCACGAGACATTAGCGACGACTTGCAGCTCTACTCTATGGCCTTCTCTCGTCGTTTCATCGACATTGTAAACATTCCAGGTTGGCAGCAGCAGTACCTATCGATGTACAACAACCCATACTTCCCGCTCAACGAGCACTCTTTGCGAGGTATGTGTACATTCTACACTATGATGCACCAAATGGCGTCCGACGCAGAGAACCCATTCCGCATCCAGGTACTCGAAAACCTCATTCGTGTATTCTACTACGGGGGTATTCGCTATCTACCAAGTCGCAACGAGGGCAAACACAAAAGCAAGAATAACGTTGTAGACCACTTTATGGAGCTCGTGCAAGAGCACTACCGCGAGCAGCGACTCATAGGCTTCTATGCCGATAAGCTCTGCATCACCCCTAAATACCTCTCTAAGTTGGTCAAGGAGACTACAGGCCTCTCGGCAGGCGACTGGATTGAGCGTCACGTAACCCTCGAGGCTCGTGCAATGCTCCAGTCATCAGATATGACTATTCAGCAGATTGCTACATCGCTCAACTTCCCGAATCAGTCATTCTTCGGCAAGTACTTCAAGCGAGCTACGGGCATATCGCCCAAGCAGTATCGTAGCAGCAGCAAATTACGATAAGCGTAGAGCCTCGATAAACTCGGGGAACTCACTCCATAGCGGCTCGGTGAGCAACCACCATTCACGAGCCTCAGCACGCGGTGTAGGGCGTTCCGATGAGATCTCTCGTCGGAACGTCTCGTTATCTGGGTGCTCATCTAATAGCAACTCCTCATAATAGCTCTTATGTCGCGAGCTAAGCAGCTTTAGAAGCGAGCCATCTAACTCACCTTCACGCACAAACGCTGCCCACAGACGAGCGACAACAGCCTCGGCCGACTTATCGGTAAGATCGATAGTAAGCTCATCGAATGCCTCCCACTCCTGCATAGCTACATAACACAAAGCCAATAGGTTAACAGCCTCAAAGTGATCCTCAGGGTCGCTATCGAGCAACAGCTCTAGTTGTGCCATAGCCATCTCCAAATCACCAATCCTAAAGTGATCGACAGCCGAGCCATATAGAATAGATACCGCAGCACGGCTGTTTGCGTGGTTCCAACTCAGAGGCACTGCTTCGTCCTCGGGCAGAGCCTCGGCAAGAGTCATAAATGCCTCATAGCGAGCCTCGCAAGCCTCGGCATAACGACCCTCAGCAACAAGTTTATCGATAGCCGCCTTACTACGTACAAAGTTATACTTCCCACTACCCTCCAATTCAAACTCCTGGTCTGTCGTAGGGTTAAATCTGAGCTCCTTGTTTGACATCTTTAAATATCTTAACCATTAATAATCCAGCAATTACAGCTGCAAGTGCAGCACCATAGACATACGCCTCAACAGTAGCACCAAGACCCAAGAACTGGTTCGACACAAAGACAAATGACGAGCAAACGTATGTCATCACCAAGGCAGGGACAAGGGCCAACAACACAGCCTTGCTACCTCGACGCACAAGCCAAGCGGTAATCATCCATAGCGTGATGACCGACAATGCCTGGTTTGACCAAGCGAAGTATCGCCAAATGATGTCGAAATCGATGAATGCAATGAAAACACCTATGGCGAAGAGAGGAAGGCTCACCACCAACCTCTTATATATTGGCTTCTGGTCATATTTGAGCATATCGGCAATGATGAGGCGTGCCGAGCGGAAGGCTGTGTCGCCCGAGGTAATTGGGGCAATCACAACACCGAGTATGGCGAGGATGCTTCCGACGCGACCAAGCGTAGTATCACAGATAAGCGACACAGCTACACCAGCATTGCTGTTGTTCTGCTGCATAAAGATATTGAGGCCCTCAACACCAGAGAAGAACGCCATAGCCATAGCTGCCCAGACGAGTGCCACGATCGACTCCGAGATCATAGCTCCGAAAAAGACGGGCTTTGCCTGCTTCTCGCTGGTGACACAACGTGCCATAAGAGGCGACTGTGTGGCGTGGAAACCCGAGATAGCACCACACGCAATACTGATAAAGAGCGTTGGCACAATAGGCAACTTATCTGCATTAAAGTGGTGATTATCAATATCTGTAAGCTCTGGAATTGTGTAGTCGCCAACAAAGAGCACAACGAGCAGTGCCAGAGCCATAAAGATGAGTGCCGCACCAAATATTGGGTATATCTTACCGATAACCTTATCGATAGGCAGAACCGTAGCAACAAGGTAGTAGACAATGACTATCGCCACCCAGGCAAGGTATGGAAGATCGGTCTTGTCGGCCAAAATCTGCGAAGGGGTGACAATAAATACCGCACCCACCAAGATCATCAACACAGGTATCACGACAAGCGTAAATCGGTGCATACCTCGACCCAAGTAGCGGCCGATGATCTCGGGCAAACTCTCGCCACCGTTTCTGAGCGAAATGACTCCCGACAAGAAGTCGTGCATAGCACCCATAAAAATACCACCTATCGTAATCCACAGAAAGGCTACAGGACCGTAGCAAGCACCCAGAATAGCTCCGAAAATCGGGCCTGTACCAGCAATATTAAGTAGCTGAATTAGAAATATTCGCCAGCGTGGCAACGGCATAAAGTCGACACCATCAAAGCGAGTTTTTGAGGGCACATCTGCCGATGGGTCGATACACGCCACACGCTCCAAAACTCCTCCATAAAGGAAGTAGGCCAAGATAAGCACTACCAGACAAATTAAGAAGGTAATCATAGCTAAAAATATAATCTTTATGATGCGAAATTAATAAAAATTTGTGAGAATTATAGCCCAAATCAAAAAGTTTTGCTCTCCGGAGACGAATTTTCGAGAATAATCCGAACTCTTAACAGTAGCGAAAAGGGGAAACAAGGTTGCTCAAATTAAGAAATTTTTCGTACCTTTGGACGCTATTTGTACATACACGTACAACGCATACGCACGTATGAGGAGATTTATCACACACATCATCTTGATTATCTGCGGCTTACTCGCCGTAGAGCGTTCGTATGCCCAGTACTATAGCTGGGGTGCAGACCCCACGTCGTTTAAGTGGCGACAGATGCGTGCCAAGAAGTATCGCGTAGTATATCCCGACACCGCACGCCACACAGCGGAGCGTATGATGCACTATCTCGACGCTGTGTCGGACGATATATCATATGGATATATCCACCCACAGATGTCGATACCATTTGTTGTGCATCCCGAGAATATGCTCTCAAACGGCCTTGTGATGTGGCTGCCAAAGCGAGTCGAGTTCTTGTCGACACCCGACATCAACGGCTACTCTATGCCCTGGATCAAGCAACTTGTTGCCCACGAATATCGCCACGCTGTGCAGTACAACAACCTCAATCGAGGCATTGTCAAAGCTCTGAGCTACATAATCGGACAGCAGAGCTCCACAATAGGACTTCTCTTTATGCCACTGTGGATGATGGAGGGCGACGCTGTGATGAACGAGACAGAGATGTCGACATTCGGTCGCGGTCTACAACCATCGTTCTCGATGGCCTATCGTGCCTATGGCAACGTGACAGATCAGTTCAAGAGTCGCGACAAGTGGTTCTGTGGCTCGTACAAAGACTATATCCCAAACCACTACAATCTCGGCTACTTCCTATGCCGCCACGGCTACAACACATACGGAGCAATCCTTGGCAACGATATGGCAGACATAACATCACGCAGACCCTGGATGGTGGTATCGAACTCGTGGATATTCAAGAAACTCTACGGCACAACACAGCCTAAGCTCTTCTACGACACATTCACCACACTCGACAAGCACTGGCAGTCGCTCCCCCCTGTCACCGACAGCACAGAGCCTATCGACGTGCCCACCACCAAGAGCTACACCACATACTCGCACCCGATGACCACTAAAGAGGGTCACATCATAGCCCTCAAAGAGGACTTCGACAACCCTGAGCGATTTGTAAGAATTGACCCCGAGAGTGGCGACGAGCAGACACTTTGCTACACTGGTCAAGTCGCTACCAGACCTGCCCTCGACACCTTTGGCCGACTATGGTGGACTGAGTATCGCCGAAGCCCACTCTTTGCACAGAGGGTATCGTCGAAGCTCTACTTCCTCGACACACGCACTGGCAAGACTTCGAAGATTAATAATAGGGCCAACATCCTCTACCCCACACCCACTCGCAAGTCGGGTATGGCTTGGGTGGAGTTCACGGCCGACGGAACATACCACATTGTCCACAGCACGGGTAGCCAGGCAGCCCGCCGCACATCGATCGACCGAGACAAGGAGATTCACGGCTTAGCCTGGGATAATACAACCGAAACACTCTATGTGCTTGTAACCGATGACAGTGGTATGCACATAGCACGCGTCGACACCCAAGGTCTTAAACCCGTAACTCGCTCGGCCTACACCACACTGAGCGACCTCAAGGCCAAGGATGGCAAGCTCTACTATGGCTCCATAGCCTCTGGTCGTGACGAATTGCACTGCTTCGACCTCGCAACAGGCAAGGAGTATCAATTGTCGACATCGGCCTACGGATCGTTCAGCCCAGCACCATACGACAGCCTTAGGGTTGTAGCAACAAGCTACGACAAACGTGGCTATCTCCCTGTTCTACAACGAATCGACACCACACGCGAGGTGGAGTATAGACCTCACCCCGAGCAGACACTTCTTCCCGAGAGCAAACCTTGGGGCGTGGTGAATCTCGACACTGTGCGTTTCAGCACCGTGGCGTCGGATAGCGTGAAGGCGAGATACCCTGAGCGACGCTTCAGCCGCATAGGCCACGGCATAAACATACATAGCTGGGCACCAGCGTCGTACAACCCATATGAGATTGTCGAGGAGTCGAAGTTGGCCTTCAACCTCGGAGCTACGCTCATCTCGCAGAACATACTCTCGACAGCCGAGGGTTTTCTTACCTGGGGATGGAACCACGACGAGGGCTCAGTGTTTAAGGGCACATTCCGTTACTATGGTCTTGGCGTGAGCCTCTGGGCAAGTGGAACGTATGGTGGAACACAAAACATCCACACGATCTACTACTATAACCCCGAGGAGCAGAAGATCGAATTTCCCAACACACCGAAACGAGATCGCTACTACTCGATAAGTGCTGGAGCCACTCTGCCACTGCTCTTCGAGCGAGGCTACCACACCTCACAGCTCACGCTCTCCACAGCGTGGAACTTCTCGAACGGAATGACGGCCAATGTCGACAAGATAAGCATCAACGGCGGCAAGCTCACAAACCTCGAGACCATAGGCTACAACGAGGGTGTACACCAGCTGAGCATTGGCGTAGGCTATAGCGATCAGGTGCGTATGGCATACCGCGACTTCCTGCCCCCGTGGGCTACGGTGGTCTCGGCGAGCTACACACTCAACCCTACGACCGACGACTTCGGCCACTTGGCTGTGCTCTACGGCAAGGTCTACACACCTGGATTTGCCAAACACCACTCACTATCATTTGCAGCATCGTACCAAACGTCTATAGGTGGTTTTCAGTCAGATTATATACTCTCGGGACTCACGTTTAGGTCTACGAAACTGTTGCCTCGCGGCTTCTCGTCGTACGACATAAACAACAAAAACTACATCGCAACATCGCTCAACTACCAGCTCCCAATATGGTATCCCGACGGAGGATGGAGCGGAGTGATATATTTTAAGAGAATACGCCTCAATATGGGTAGCGACTATGCATCGTTTCGCAAGCCCCAGTTTAACACCTCGGGAAGCATCGTGGAGCCACGTCGCAAGCTGTGGGCCTATGGCGGTGACATAATCGTCGACTTTAACCTCATTAGCCTGCCGCACTCGGCAACAGTGACAGCCACACTCTCGTTATATGGCAAGGGGTCGAACGTACCACTGCCCAAGAAGAGCAGGTTTTACATTAACTTCGGCTTAGGGCTACCGTTCTAAGGCCTCGACAATACGATAGACGAACTGTTTAGAGCAACCATTTGGAAAAACAAAGAAAAATATAAAAACAAACACTGATATGACTAAGAAGGAACAACCAAAGAGCAATCGACGAAGCATAAAAATATGGCTTATCATTGCTATGTGGGCCGTGACGCTCACAGGTGTACTTGGACTCACACTCCTCTTTACGCTTGCACGCTTTGAGGTGTTGGGCCCTATGCCTACGTTCGACGAGTTGGAGAATCCTCAGACAAACCTCGCCACTGAGATCTATGCAGCAGATGGCGTGTTGCTGGGTACATACTTCGTAGAGAACCGTACCCACCTCACATTCGAGGAGCTCTTCCCACTCAATCGTGACAAGTGGCTCACAATCAAGGGCCACGAGCTGCCACCAATCGTTGCGGCACTCATCGCCACCGAGGACCTACGATTCTTCGAGCACTCAGGTATCGACTTCCAGGCAACAGCACGTGCAGGTATCAAGACCGTGCTCCTCGGCCAAAAGGAGCAGGGAGGTGGTAGCACCATCACTCAGCAGCTCGCAAAGAACCTCTATAAAACACGTCGTCGTGATACAGGTCTTGAGGGTAAGGCTGGCACAATCTCAGCCAAGGCTCAGGAGTATGTCATAGCTACGCAGCTCGAGTACAACTACACCAAGGAGGAGATCGTAGCGATGTATCTCAACACTGTTGAGTTCTCGAGCTCGAACTTCGGTATCCGCTCGGCGGCAAACAACTTCTTCGGCAAGGAGCCTCACGACCTCTCAATCGAGGAGGCTGCAGTCATCGCTGGTCAGGTGAAGGCCCCAGGAACATACGCACCATTGCGTGCTGGCAAGCCAAATCCAAAGGCCAAGGAGCGTCGCGACCTTGTGCTTGGACGTATGGTTGTGGCTGGAGCTATCTCACAGGCTACAGCCGATTCGCTTATGCAGCTCCCTATCGACCTTTCACGCTACCACCGTGCAGCAGATGCCCACAATGAGGGTGTGGCAACCTACTTCCGCGAGATGGTACGACGCAACCTCACAGCATCAGAGCCTCAGCGTAGCGAGTTCTACACCGAGTACGACTACGAGCAGGCCCTCAAGCAGTATGAGGAGGATCCCGTCATCGGCTGGTGCAAGAAGAACTTCAAGAGTAATGGCGAGCCCTACGACATCTACCGCGATGGTCTGCGTATATACACCACTCTCGACTCCGATATGCAGCTAATCGCCGAGCAGGCAGCCCACGAGCATATGCGTGATGTTGTGCAGCCAAAGATGGATGCTCAGATAAAGAGCAGAAAGCAGCTCTACCTCGGTCTCAACCAGGAGAATACCGACAAAAAGATTCTCTCGGCAATGCGTCAGACAGATCGCTGGCGTCATATGGTTCGCGAGGGTCTTAGCGAGGAGCAGATTCTCGAGGCATTTAACACGAAGATCGAGATGGAGGTGTTCACATACAAGGGCATTCGCGACACGATGATGACCCCAAGCGACTCTATCATTCACCACAAGTCGATTATGCGTCCTGCGATGGTTGCCGTTGATCCGAACAACGGCCACGTGCGTGCCTACGTTGGTGGTCCAAACTACCGATTCTTCAAGTACGACGCTGCAACACAGACCAAGCGACAGATTGGCTCTACAGCCAAGCCATTTATCTATGCCTATGCCATCGAGGTGCTCGGTATGGATCCTTGTAAACCTGTGCGTAACGAGCGTATCACTATCAAGTATCACGGTCGCGAGTGGTCGCCAAAGGAGGCGGGCGGAGCAGAGTATAAAGGTGAGTTCAACCCTCTATACTGGGGTTTGATGAAGAGCCGCAACAACTACTCAGCCTACATTATGCAGAACGCCAAGAACCCAGAGAAGGTGGCAGACTACATCCACAAAATTGGTATCCGCAGCTGGATCGACCCTGTGCCATCGCTCTGCTTGGGATCGTACGACTCTAACCCTATGGAGATGGCAGGAGCATACAGCACATTCGTGAACCAGGGTGTGCGTATCGACCCAATATATGTCACTCGCATCGAGGATAAGCAGGGTAACATCCTTGCCACATTCACACCTAAGGCCAACGACGTTATTCCTGAGCGTGTGGCACACACCGTGATCCAGATGATGAAGTTCGTAATCACGGGTGGTACAGGTCGCCGAATGAGCCACTACCTCAGCAATGTCGACAATATGGATATCGCTGCTAAGACCGGTACTACCAACAAGAATGTCGACGCCTGGTTTATGTGTGCTGTACCAAACCTTGTTGTCGGTACGTGGGTAGGTGGTGAGGAGAACTCTATCCGTTTTGTTCAGGGTGCCGATGGTTCTCGTATTGCCCTGCCAATCACCGGTCTTTTCTTGCAGAAAGTCTACGAGAATGGTACGCTTGGCGTGAATCGCGAGGACAAGTTTAAGTTTACATCTGCACCATACAAGTTTAAGTGTAGGATGCCAAACGAGGACTCTACAACTACGACACGCGAGATCTCGGAGGAGAGCTTAGAGAACTCAGACATCATTCCAGATGAGTTTATCAACCAGGAGGGTGACTTCTTCGATTAATGGAGTCACCGTCTATGGATAAGTATGATATATTAACCGTTAAAACAGTTTAAGAGTATGAAGATTGCAATCGTAGGCGTAAGTGGAGCCGTAGGCCAGGAGTTTCTCGCAATTTTGGAGAACCACCCGATGCCAATTGACGAGCTCCGCCTCTTCGGCTCGAAGCGTAGTGCAGGTCGCAGCTACCGCTTCCGTGGCCAGGATATCGTGGTGCGTGAGCTTCAGCACAACGACGACTTTAAAGATATTGACGTAGCACTATGCTCGGCGGGAGGATCAACATCTATCGAATTTGCCGAGACAATCACCAAGCACGGTGCCTTTATGATCGACAACTCGAGTGCCTTCCGTATGGACGATGATGTGCCATTGGTGGTGCCAGAGGTGAATGGTGAGGATGCCTTCAACGCACCACGCCGCATCATCGCAAACCCAAACTGCACAACAATCCAGATGGTAGTAGCTCTCGGAGCTATCGAGCGTCTCTCGCACATAACACGCGTGCACGTGGCCACATACCAGTCTGCAAGTGGTGCGGGTGCTACGGGTATGGAGGAGCTTCAGGAGCAACACGAGGCAATTGTAAATGGCCAGGATCCTAAGATCGAGAAGTTCGCCTACCAGCTCGCCTACAACCTCATCCCACATATCGACGTCTTCCAGGACAACGACTACACCAAGGAGGAGATGAAGATGTTTCACGAGACTCGCAAGATTATGCACTCCGATATCCGCACCTCGGCTACGTGCGTGCGAGTGCCAGTGATGCGTGCCCACTCGGAGGCTATCTGGGTCGAGACTGAGGAGGAGCTCAGCGTGGAGCAGGTGAGAGAGGCCTTTGCATCGACAAAGGGCATTGTTCTCATCGACGAACCCGAGATGAAGAGCTACCCTATGCCACTCTTCGCACAGGGCCAGGACCCAGTATATGTGGGCCGTATCCGCAAGGATATCGCAAACGAGAATGGCATCACATTCTGGTGTGTAGCTGACCAAATTCGTAAGGGTGCAGCACTAAATGCTGTGCAGATTTTGGAGCTTCTTATCGCCAATAAATAGAAATATGGTTTTTTAATAGTGCATTAAACAAAAATATTTTTGATGCACTGTTGCAATTGACCACATTTTTGACTACCTTTGTGCGGTTATGCATATATAATAGTGAATTATATTGCACAATAGCAACAGAAAAAGAATATATTTTTAAACTAATAATAACCTTAAAACAACTTAGAACTATGGAAATTCCATTTGCAGAAGCGTATCGAATTAAGATGGTTGAGCCATTGAAGAAGAGCACACGTGCAGAGCGTGAGCAGTGGCTTAAGGAGGCACACTACAACCTCTTCGGCTTGAAGTCAGAGCAGGTTTACATCGACTGCTTGACAGACTCAGGTACTGGTGCTATGAGCGACCGTCAGTGGGCTGCAATGATGACTGGTGACGAGGCTTATGCTGGTTCAAAGTCATTCTTCGAGCTCAAGGAGACTATCGGCAAGATCACAGGTTTCGACTATGTAATCCCTACTCACCAGGGTCGTGCTGCTGAGAACGTGTTGTTCTCACACCTCGTAAAGGCTGGTGACATCATCCCAGGTAACTCACACTTCGACACTACTAAGGGTCACATCGAGTTCCGTAAGGCTGTAGCTTTGGACTGCACTATCGACGCAGCTAAGGATACTCAGCTCGAGATCCCTTTCAAGGGTGAGGTAGACTGTGCTAAGCTTGAGAAGGCTTTGGCTGAGAACGCTGAGAAGATTCCTTTCATCATCGTTACTGTTACTAACAACACAGCAGGTGGTCAGCCTGTATCAATGAAGAACTTGCGTGATGTTCGTGCTATCGCAGACAAGTATGGCAAGCGTGTAGTATTCGACTCAGCTCGTTTCGTTGAGAACGCTTACTTCATCAAGACTCGTGAGGAGGGCTACGCAGATAAGACTATCAAGGAGATTTGC
>JAEIGA010003037.1_pt1 | contig 26430 bp, 49 predicted proteins | sample 9270691 | NCBI WGS metagenome assembly JAEIGA01 (sample SAMN17057246, study PRJNA624740) | gut metagenome | biome: biome; isolation source: fecal sample | host: Bos grunniens | place: China: Xizang | collected 2019 | reverse complement strand
TTATAAAAAATTATTACAAAAACAGGTTGAAGCATTTAACAAATGGTCTAGTATTTATGTTAAATATGATTTATAAAAAAACAAATTCTTCTAATAGTATTGTTAATAATCGTTCAGTTGAAAAATTAGATTTAAGTAGATTGCGTGGTGGTGTTTGCTATCCTGCAGGATACTATAAAAGCGAATCAGATTTTTACAGGTCTGAGAAAAAATTACGTTATTCAAAATAAGGAGTGACATGTCTATGCAAGATTATGAACATAAGTTTTGGACGGATTTTTGTAAAGTACAATAAAAACTAAAAGTACAAAAGGAGAAACAAAGATGAAAGAAAAATATGTTAATGCAAAAGAATTAGTAGATGCACTTATGGAAAAGTGGTCTCCAGATATGAGTTTCAACGACTTGTTAATGTTGATTGAGGGGCTGAAAAAAGAAAAAGAAGATTTAAATTGGGTATCTTGCGAAGACCGTTTGCCTGTTGAAAAAGAAAATCCGCTCACAATGGATTTTTACATGTATCCAGTCAAAGCAAGGTTTGGAGAAGTGGAGGATATCCGTTATTATAGTTTTGGTCATGGTCATTGGTGGTACGGACCGAGTATTATGGATGAACATGTAGAGTCATGGTTAGATGTACATATGCTTACAGAAGAAGTAGAAGAAAACATTTCGGAGTCCACATGTTTGGATGACGATACACGCTGTGTGGATTGTCAATGTGCGACATGTTCTAAAAACACAGACATCGAAATCTGCGGAAACTGCAAAGGTTGTAACACAAAAGACAACCATCAAATCTGGAATTTTTCTTGTGAAGAATATAAAAACGAATAGGAGGGCTTTTTATGAAAAGAAAAGGTGTTTTTTGTGTAACAACAAAAGATGGAGAACATATCAGAGGAACAAGACATTATTGGTGTGATGAAATAGAATATACAGAGCACGGTGTTTGTTTTGTAAGAAAAAAAGGAAAAGAACTATACGAAAATGCGTTTGTATGGAAAGAATCGGGCAAAAACATCGAACCAGATGTGGAACGAAAGCATTTTATTCCATATTCAAACATCAGTCAGGTTGTAACTTTTAAAGAGGGGGCTAGTGAATAATATGACTGCTGGCACATATTTAACTATTATGGTTACGGCTATTATTGTTATCGGCGTTGTCGCTTGTATTATATCATACAGGGAGTTTAAGAAAAATCCGGATTTCTACATCCAAAAAATGAAGGAAGAGGACCCGGAAGGATTTGAGAAATTGAAGTACAAAGCGGAAAAGAAAAGGAGAAAGAAAAATGATTGTTAGTTCACATATCGACGATGTTATTGCATATTTACAACAGAAAAAAGAAGAAGGATACAAAACTGTTGAGTTAATAGATGATGGACGTGCGGCAGGGTGGTTCTCGTTGGACGGACCAACATTGGAGTTTGTGTTCAATAAAAAAGAACCTCATGTACTGGGCATAGATGCTCGAACGAAAAAGAAATAATGTATATTAGTCCCTGGATAGAAGGTCCGGGGATTTTTGTTGCCATTCTTTAAAAAGCATACTAATAATGTAGTATTACAAAAAGAATTGCGGAGGATATGATTTACATATACCGCTACAAGACATTTAAGGAGGAAAGATTATGGAAATTATTAAGAAAACAGACAACAAAGAATATCTCGTTGAAAATGGATTTGCGGATGCAAAATTAAATACTATCCTGTTAGAAACAAAGTTGGATAGTAGTTCTTATAGTCGTTTGATTTCAATTATTAAGGAACTAAATGAACATATTAAGATTGTTGCTCATGATTTTTTTGCGGCAAAAGAAGGTGCGGAACTTTTCTACAAGGTAAAAGAATTGGGAAATACTTTTACTGCAACCATTTTCGCAAACCCTTTGCTCGAAAAAGAGGCAGAAAGTCTGTTTGATTGGACTGCTCGCCTGTTAAAAGAAATGGATATTGATGATGTGGTGTGTTACAGATACTACAAAACAGTTGTCCGCCCAGATAAAGTAAGAGAAGCAGCAGAACACTTTGTTGAGGAATATAACAAAACTTTGGTTAATGTTGCTGGACATTATGGATTTGTTTTTAAGCCGGAAAGGTGTCCGTCTATCAATGTGGATTTAAGTATGTGGGATTATGTTTTTGCTCCTTCATATGCATTCATTGGTATTGGGTGGAACAAAGCATTTCCTCTTACCGCAACTACATTGGCAACTACTCTTCAGGTGGTTCCAAAATATATGCAAAGAGGAATGATGTCAAATCTCATGGAAACACTCACTCCGGCTATTAAGTCTTTGCTGTGTGCGGAAAAACAATAGTAGCGGTCAAAAATTCGATGCGTCGAAGGTTAAAAGTCACGATTATGTCGTGGCTTTTTTCTTTGAAAATTTATTACATAAAATATGTTAAAAAAACATATAAAATATGTTGACAAGTGTTTTTCTATGGTGTATAATAAAGACAGTTGAAAGAGAATTTCAAAGAAAAACGGAGGAAATGCAAATGAGAAATTTCATCAAAAAGTCTCTCGAAGAAGTAAGAGACAATAATCTGGAAGTTATTGATTTTCAGTGTAAGCGAGAAAATGGAGATACTATTACATTATCTGGAAAAGTAAAAAAAGAACTGGCGACTTTCACGGTATCAAGAACAAAAGAAAATGGTCATAATTGTAGCAATATACCGGTTAAGGAAATGCCTTTAACAGATGATTGCATCAAAATGATTGCAGAACTTGCGGTAGAAAACTTATAAAATAATAGGAGGAAATAGAAATGTTTGAATGGAAATTAGAAGAAATGAAACTGTTTCGGGAAAGAGGGGAACACGGAAAAAGAACTTTTATTTTTAAGTGCGAAGCAACAACCTCTAGAGAAGATAAAATTGCTTTTATCGACAGTATTACCGACGGGAAGATGTCGCATATTTTTGAACTGGCAATAAAATTGGAGCAAGACAAGAAAGAAAAGAAGGTAGTTGTAGACCAGTGGAATTGGGTAAAAACAAACTCTTTGATTGCTTGGGTTAAAAGAACCGATAAAAAATATGACAAACCAGTCATCAATACATCTTACAACTACGGAATGTTTTATATTGTTGGCATAAGCCGTAATATCCAAACATTTTACAAAGAAGAAATTGAAAAAGATGGTTATTTCGTCGATGAGGTATTTCACAAACTGCTTCACGATTGCGCGGACAAAGAGCGTAGTTACTTCTTAGAGCACGACGAATACTCTATCTTAAAAGACAAGTTTAGGAATAGAGGATTTTGGAGCAACTTCGGTGTAAATATTAGTGACTACAGTTCTGGTGAATTGTGTATTTCTGACGAAGATGGAAATGACAGACCTATCACAATGGACGAGTTAAAAGAACTTAACGAAAAATGCGAACAAGTACAGGCACTTATCGATGAAATAACCAAAAAGACAAATATCGTATATTAAGGAATAAGGACCCGGTTCCGTCCGGGTCTATCAATAAGAAAGGACAGGTGATTATATGGCTGGAAAAGCAAGAAAAGTAACACATTCGGTTACAGTAAATCCGGAAATCAAAGCAAAGTTTCAAGAGGTTTGTAAAGAACAGGATATAAACCAAAGCACGCTTATTGAGGCGTTTATGAGAGCATATGTAAATGGCAAAGTTGTTTTGGAACTTGTAAACAATAAGATGGAAGCAAAAATCAAAGAATAATGAAGAGGTGTGCCATGGCAAATAGAGATGTGGCAATGGAAAACGCGACAAAAAATTTGGCATCAAACATAGGTAATGACATAAAAAGAATAGGAAAGAGAGCACAAATGACATCTCAACCATATATCGAAAAGGCAGAAAAGGATTTGTTGTTTGGTTCCTGCTATATGTGCGGAAATAACGATTGTGAAGAAATTCGCTTTGGTGACAAAAGAACGGGTTACGAACACATTATGTTTTTGTGCAGGGATTGTCAAAAGAAAATGGCTGAATTCTTATTAAACGAATAGTAAAGCGAAGGAGGAATTAAAGATGAATGAAAAAACTTACAGTATAAGAGTTGACAAGGACAATGTCTGGAGAGCATCAACTTACAGACAAGTAACAGAAGAAGAGTTGGATAAAATCATCGAGTTGTATGGACAAAAAGTAATGGATATTTGTTCCAGGGGACAGAACGGAGCAATGGCAATGTTGGCATTTTTTAAAAGTGCTGTTAGCGGTGGATGCTATCAAGAAATGGCTAATACGTATGAATTACTTTCTGGAGACAAAAAGAGTTTGGTGGATAGAGAACACGAACTTCGTTGTGCGTGGGAACACTATCAAGAACTTTGTAACATACGTTGGTTCGGGACTATGGAAAACTATTATCTGGAGCAGGCAAAAGAAGCAAAAGCACATATGACGATATATGGCGACGAATAATCCGGAGGTGTTAATGTGGAAAAACTAAATTCTGTACAAATGGTTAGTGATAATTACGATGTGATTCACAATCCAAAGGTAAGAGAAAAATATCCCACACTCTATAAAGAAGTTGTAGAACACGATAGAGTGAGCACAAGTTCTTGGTATAAGTTATCCAATGTGGCTTTTAATGAGTATCAAGATTATATGCAAGACGACTCTATTGGATATGTAAGTTAGTAGGGTAAAGCATGTGCAAAGTGGAGGAACAAAAGGTGAAAAAAATAAGAAGATTGGTTACTAATCCGATAACAAAAGAAATTAAAATGACCACTTTGTATGAATATCATGCAAAGGTTGGAACAACCGGTTCAACTGTTGTCTGGTTAATGGAAAAAGCCGAAAAAGACAAGTCGATATATGGATTTTGTATAGACGACCATTATAGTCCATATATGAAGGGTCATGCTTTCAGGTACGCACCCGCAGAAAGATATATTATAACTGACATTCAGTTAAGAGACGAGGGATACGAATTTCTTTTTATTAACAAGGGATAATGTGGTAACAGAAATGGAGAAGAAAATGAAGTTATCGAATATTTTTAAGAAAAGAGAAACCGTGAGAAAAATTCATTTCGAGTTCTGGCTAGAGCCGGATGATGATGTGGATTGCAGTGATAAAGAATTTGCGGAAAAATATGGAAAACATTTAGCAAGCAGAATAGGTCTTGACACAGAACATATTCGTAAAAAAGGAACTGGACTCAAGTGGACTTGCAGGACAGAACATTATTACAAATAGAGCGTTTGCTATCATGAAAGAAAGGATTGGTTTGTATGACAAGAGAAGAGAGAAAAGTTCGCTTTGATGTGGCACTAGACATCGTTTATAAAGTTTATAGCGATTATTGTCACGACGAAACGAACACTCGTGAACAATGTGGTGATTTTAATGATGTTGTTCAGAAAATGATTCAGATGTCAGAAGTTCTTGAAAAAGAAAAACACAAAAATAAAAAAGGAGAAAAATTGGAATGAGTACAAAATATATCCAGCAATTAACGGACCAAGATGTTGAAAAAATTATCAATATTTGTGCAGTAACTTTTGAGGGTCAAACAATAGAAAAAATAAAAAGAAAAGAATATTCCATAGTCGTAACAATGTCTGATGAAACGATGTATTTTATTTATGACTATGCTTTTGAGGGGTTCCCTAGAACAGAAAATGCGGTCGAGAAATATGTAATGTGGATGACTGAAAAGTTCGGCACCCGTTATACAACAGAGTTTGCAGAAAGGCTTTACAAGGTGCCTGTTTTCAGGAAAGAAGTGGAAGAAGCAAATGCAAGATTAACTGCTGCCCTTAACAACAGCGATGAGTTTGTAGATAAAATCATCAAAAAAATGAAAGAAAACATGGAGGAAAAATAATATGTTTAACTGGGATGTGAAAGAATTAAAATTCTATAAGGAAAAAAGAAAAGATAGAAGTCAAGACTTTAAGTTTGCGTGCGAGCAAGAAGGCGTGGTTTCTCAAAAAGATAAAATTGCGTTTGTGGACAGCATGCAAGACGGAAAAGTTAGCATTGTTATCGGTTATATGGAAAAATTGAGAAAAGATGCTGAAAATCTAGCAAAAGACGAAGACGGTAAAGTAAAAATCAGTGCTTTAATCAAGTGGCTCCAAGACCAGGATGTAAAATCGGGTACAGTTATCAGTGGAAATGTTTTTTACTATGATTTTCTTCGCGATGCTTCAGTTGCTAAAAAAGTAGATGATGTGGTGACCGAAATGGTCAACAAGGCGTTCCACAGCCAGTTACAAATCTGCTACGATAAAGAGGTTCTTTATATTTTAGAGGATGGAGCAGAACGATTGGTTCAGAAAGCCACAAATCAATAATGGGAGGTATTGGCATGTATAACGAAGAGACAGGTAATCGCTGGCTTTATCATTTGTATAGAGATGCTATAGACGATAGCATAAAAACTGGCGAAAAAACAGTAAAAATATATACAGAGCATTTTGATGGAGTGACGGAAAAACATTTCGTGAATTGGGCAGAAGAAGATGGATATCGTGCAGAAATAAAAGACAGGGCGGTTGTTGTATATTTGGAAAGCGAAAAAGATTCGACAGAAGTCCGACTTCTTGATATTGTGCGAAAGATTGAAAATTTTGTCAAAGAGCACGGAAACGCAAGGGTGTCCGATGTTGGTTTTCAACTTGAAATTGATGGGCCTTGTGCTACTGTTTTAAATCACTACATTAAAACAGATAAAGGCACCGTAACAATCTACGAGGAACAACGGGGCGAAAAAGAAACAACTGAATCAACCAACCCCAAAAGCGTTGCGATTGTATGTGGAAACTTCACAATTAAACATACAGAACTTATGAAATGGTTTGATATTCTCAAGGAAACATATGGAGATAAGGTTGATTTTAGACTTTCCAGGGACAGTCTGCTTGTTCCGGGGAGAGTGATTTCTTTCGTATTAGATAATCCGGTTTATGATTTTGATTTTGTTTTTGATTACACAGAAAGCAAAGAAACAATTTTAAAGGCAATTCAAGGAGAAAATTAGAATGTGCGAAAATGTCAAGCCTTTTGATGTCATCATCAAGCATTTAGAACGGAAAAAACCGAAAAAGGGATGTGCTGACGGGAAAAACCACATTGTCAGCAAGCCGGTATATCACACAGAAACAATTGGAGAAAAACAGTTTCTGTATATCGACTATAACTATTATTTTGTTTGTATTGTATATGACGACGAAAAGGTGTTTAACCCGTACAAAATTTCAATCGAAAAGCCGTGCGTGATTACAAGAGGCGGAGGGCAAGACCTCGGTACTGCTTTTTACGATGCGGTTTGGCATTCCGAAGAAGATGTGTGGTTGGATTTGCAACAACATTGGAAAAAGACAATTTTATAAAAACAAAGACCCCGGAAATAACCTCCGGGGTTTTATAAAAATATGTTAAAAAAACATATAAAATATGTTGACAAAATATAGTAGTGGGTGTATAATAGAAGTATCAAAAAAGGATATGATTTAAGAAAGGAGAAAATTATGTACATACAACTAATGCACAGACATTATGGGTGTCACGAACCTATAAAACACATCGAAATTCCTTGTGAATTTTCAAAAGTTTATCTCGGAGAAGATAATATCAATGAGGATTTGTTGTTAGAATCTATACCAGAAGGTTGGCTACCAGTAGACGCAAGTAAAATCCTTTTAACAAAAGCAGATGATAATGGGTCAACCGGACAGCGAGGATTAAACAAGTTCCGTTCATGGTCAAAATATTTTGATGCTTATGTTCTTGAATTACATGAAAAACCATCAAAATGGTGGACTGAAAAGCAATAATTCAAACATTTTGAGGACGAAATTTTAATTGGAAAGGAGAAAATATTATGTGTCAATATTGCGAAAGACGACAAGATTACAATGGTTGGAATCAACCGAAACTTCCTTATCATAACAATGCGGCTATGTACAATTTGTCTGGGAATGTTTTGGAAAACGAAAAGTGGGATGGGGTAATTCACGATTACCAAACCACAAGTCCAGAATTGATATTAACTATGCCGGGATATTTTAACGGAGAAGGTGTTGGAACTATTTGTATTCCTATTAAGTTCTGTCCGGAATGTGGAAGAGAACTTGGCGGAAAGAAGGTAAAGTAATGGAAGAAAAATATAAGAAACCAAAGTGTGCGTGCGGAGCAATTCTGCACGCAAGTTTAAACGAAATATGGAAGGTAAAAAGATATATCACAAATGACGGGCAGTTGGGCAACATCGTTGGGTATAACAAATTTTTGGATGACCAAGGATATGAAGTTACACTGCGTTGCCCAAAATGTTATAAAGAATACGAGGCGGATTACGATGACAAGAATCGATTAATTCGCGGAGAACAAAAATAATAATGCCTGCTACTTTTAGGTAGTAGGCTAATTGATTAAGGAGAATTATTATGGAAGAAAAAACTTGTTTTGAGTTTAAAAGAGTAGCGAGAAAACCATATCCTACGAAAGGTGCATGGTCGGTGGAGAAAGGCTACAAAGGTTCCCCGGCAACAAGAGCGACTATTTCGAAATTAGGTCCGGAAAATTATGAAGTTCAGGTATACGAACTGCGTGGTGCTTGGTTTGAGTATTCAAGACCGAGCGATGATATTCGAAGCCTAGAGGATGCTAAAAAGTGGATGGTTGAACACTACGGCGGAAGATGGGTTGAAGACTGAAAATTAGGAGGAAAATGGTATGAATTTTTTAGAAATAATGGGAATGGTTTGGCTTCCCTGGCTTCCTTTGAATTTGATTAATGTAATTGTAATGTTGTTCAATTGGTCCCCGGATGAGCCGATTATTATAATTAATTGGACGGTTTCTGAATTGTTTCGCAATAAAAATCTCTTCGGGATTGTATTAAGTTTATTAGTCTGCTTGTTGTTTGTACCATCTATATTACTTTCGTGTTGCATTATTGCAATAAGCAAAGTGTCTTTGTTTATCGGCACGATTTGCGAAAAAATATGGAATGCTGGCAACAGGTCGAAATCGTAATATCTTAATCAAGGAGGAATTATATGCAATATCGCCAAGATAAATACGGAAATAAAATTTCTGTTTTAGGTTATGGATGTATGCGCTTTACTAAAGGTGTAACCGGAACTGTAATGGACAAAACGGAAAAGGAAATAATAACTGCTTATAATGCTGGTGTAAATTATTATGATACCGCATACATATATCCGGATAGCGAAAATGCGCTTGGAAAAATATTAGAAAAGAATGGAATTCGCAATGATGTTTATATCGCAACAAAATTACCGCACTATATGATGAAGTCAAGAGAAGGTGCTGAAAAATGTTTTCAAGAAGAGTTAAAACGTTTGCGGACAAATTATGTGGATTTTTACTTAATGCATATGCTTTCGGATGTGAAGACATGGGAGCGACTAAAAGAAATGGGTATCGACAAATGGATTGAAGAAAAGAAAGCGTCTGGTCAAATAAAACAGGTCGGTTTCTCTTACCACGGGAATTCCGATATGTTTTGTCAATTAATCGATGCTTATGATTGGGATTTCTGTCAGATACAGTACAATTATTTAGATGAACATTCACAAGCGGGGAAAACGGGGCTGGATTACGCAGCATCAAAGGGGATTCCAGTTATCATCATGGAGCCTCTCCGCGGAGGAAAATTGGTTCATAATCTTCCGGAAAAAGCAAGAAAATTGTTTTCTGAATACAAGACAAAACGAACGCCTGCTGAATGGGCTTTTCGATGGCTTTGGAATCAGCCAGAAGTGACCTGTGTTCTATCCGGTATGAATTCTGTTGAAATGGTTGAAGAAAATGTGAAAAACGCCAGTTCTTCAATGGTTGGAGAGTTAACGGCGGAAGACCATCTTTTGCTAAAAAATGTTGTTGAGGCAATTAACGAGAAAATCAAGGTTGGTTGTACAGGGTGTAGGTATTGTATGCCTTGCCCGAAACAAGTAGATATTCCGGGTGTTTTTTCGGCTTATAACAAGAGATATACAGAAGGATGGTTTCATGGAATGACAGACTATATAATGTGTACTGTTTTGAGAAAAGATACCACTTCTGCTTCTAACTGCGTAGGTTGTGGAAAATGTGAAAAGCACTGTCCTCAAGGTATCGCTATAAGAGAAGAATTGAAGAATGTTCAAAAGAAAATGGAGGGACCAATATATAAGATTGCAAGAAAGGTTATTCCACTTTTCATGAAATATTAAGGGAGTATTTAAGAGCCTCGGAAAATTTCCGGGGCTCGTATAAATATGATTAAAAAACATATAAAATATGTTGACACAATATCTGTTTTAGTGTATAATTAAAGCATATAAAACAGTATGAAAGGGAAAAATGATTATGAATTACGAATTAACAATGCAAGGACTGATAAAGGCAATTAACACAGAATTAAAAATACTGGTTGGAAAGAACCCGCAAAAAGAAGGCGGAATATCTCTTATGGTGGAAAAAGCCATTGATAACATTGGGGTTGATTTACTTAGTTATGGAATCGAAGTTAAGAGTTGCCGTTTGGAAATGTATATTGGAGCATTAGATAGAAATATAGAGTTTGCTACAATTGCACCAACATACAAAAGAGATAAGAGAACATCTTCAAAACTGGGTAACTATCTTGAATGTGTAGAAGTAAAAATGGAAAAAGAAATTCCGATGAACATTTCTGTTCTGGATGTTTCGCAATGGCTTGCATATAACGAAGCGAAAGACATCTTTAATCGTTTGAAGAAAGAACAGGACGAACTTCTAATGCAATACAGAAAAAATCTCGAAGGTATGAGAATCTATCAAGAAATTATGAAATATGAAGCATATGACGGAGAAACGAAAGAAAAAGCGGAGAAAGCGGAAGAAATATTAAATAACTGCAAAGATTATGAAAGGAGAATTTTAGATGAAGAGTAGATATAAAAGAAAAGCATGGTATCTTGACGAAGATGTGTTAATCGAAGGGTACACTGATAAACGAGGATTCCATCCGGGATACGGCATTCCGTGTGGGTTTGGACTTGTGGTTTTTACAAAAAGAATGATTGGAAAAGAAATTTTCTTTGATTTGAACGAGGCTCTTAGAGTATGTGGCGATGTTGATGTCGCAAGTGCGGAACATGTTATGTTCACGGAAAAGAATAATCAAGGACCATATACTACAGAAGAATTGCTGAGACTCGGAAAAGAAAAGAATCACATCGAGTTGGCAAAGCCGTTGTGTTAAGCGATGGTAAAACAAAAATAATTTAACAGGAGGATGAAATGAAAGATATTATCTATATTGGAGAATTAGACCAAGATGTAGATGATGTTGTTGCGGCAGAATATCTACATTTGGAGGGAAAATTAAAAGGAGTTGTGCTTGACCCGTATCCGGAAACAGAAATTGGTTTGGCAAGACTTAAAAGATTAAAAGAATTAGGTGTTCAGTTTTACAGGTCGATTCCGTCTTGTAGTGCAATATTTATTGGAGGGGCATTCACAGAAATTGCGAGATTTCTTAGAACTCACAAAGTCGACATTATTGTTGCAAATGGCGGGTTCGTTGGTGCTAACATTGTTCCGGAAAGCGAACAACTTCCAAAGTTTCGCGGAAAAGAATTTGTGAGAACATTTAATTTTAATATGGATGTGGATGCAATTACAGAAGTACTGAATAGTAAAAATGTGGGGCAGATATATCTTATTGGAAAGAATGTGTGTCACGACATTAAGAATACCAGAGAGGGTATTTGGAAAGATAAATACACTGATTTACTAGAATATCATCAGGTGCCGGATAAAAAGAGACTTCACGATTTATTGGCTTGCCACGAAGGAATACAGTTTATAAACGGAACATCGGAAAACTGTATTCTAAAATATGAAAACGTGACTTGCGTGAACAAAGGTTTAAATGGCAAGTATACAGAATGGGGTAGTAAAAAAGGTGGTAAGGTAATATCTGCTATTGGATGGAGGTAGTGTTATGAAAGCAGTAGAAAAATTCGATAATGATGAGGTAATGCAACGCCTATCAGTCAGTATATTAAAATCAGACAAAGGAAGAAGTTTCGCAAAGGATGTAGATTCTATGGTTTCGGAATTAGCGAAGAAATATGACATTACGGAAAAACAGGTGAAGAAAATTCTTGTAGATTATGCACTGGCTTAAGAAAAAAGTGTTTGACATTTTTTAGGATAGGTGTTATACTTGATTTAAGTATTGATGCTCAATAATATGACAGAAAGGAGACGGATTGTGTTAACATTAAACATTCAAGAAGATGGCAAAATTGAATTTTCCGGACGTAGTATGCAAATCACCAAAGAAAAGAATCAATTGTTGGCTCCTTTTGGGAAAATGATATCTAATGTGGGAATTGTTTGTAAGTTATTACCAACAGAAGAACAAAGACAAAACATTGCACAGCAAATCGGAAATGCAAGATTTCTGAAAAACAGATACTTGAAAGACCGCAATACATATTATAAGGAAACGGAAAAAAAACTGACTGTTGCGGAATATAAGAAAGAATATTTACCGGCAATAAAAGAGGAAAATCCTTTTTTATACTTGTCAGACAAATATGCTTTAGAGAGTGCACTGGAGCGTGTGGAAACTGCTTATAAAAACTTTTTTGAAGGAAGAAAAAGAGGAGATAAAGTCGGTTTTCCTAAGAATGCAAGTAAATACAAACCAAATGGAAACTCTTATAAAACAAAAAACAGTAATAACGCTATAGAATTATTGACAATTGATGGACTCCCATATTTAAAAATTCCTAAAGTTGGGAAGGTGCGGTTTGTGATGCCTTCCGGCTACACAATGGAGTCTATGCTTGGTCCAAATTCAAGAATTACTAGCGCAACAATTAAAAGAGCAAATAATCTAATTACGGCTTCTTTATGTATTGAAAGCATTGTAGATATTGCAGAGCATTTACGGGAAGTAGACTTAAAACAGATTATATCTTCTGATTTAGGAATCAAGAATTTCGCCGTTTATGGAAATACGGAATACACAGAAACAGTTGAGAACCCAAGATTCATCAAAATCCACGCAAAGAGAATTAGGAGATTAAACAAATCTCTGTCAAGAAAGAAAAAGGGGTCTAACAACTGGAAAAAAACAAAAGCAAAGTTATCCAAAGAATATAGAAAAATCAAAAATCAACGACGAGACTTTCATCATCAAGTAAGTCGTAAGATTGTAAATCAATGTGATGTGTTTGCATGTGAAGATTTGAATATCAAAGGAATGGTGAAAAATCGCCGTCTAGCAAAAGAAATAGCATCTGTGGGATGGGGACAATTTCTAACTTATGTGCAATACAAGTTAGAGAGAAAAGGTGGTATCTTCATAAAGGTTGACCGTTTTTACGCTTCAAGTCAATTATGTAATAACTGCGGATACAAAAACGCGGATGTAAAAAACTTAAAAGTGCGGAAATGGACATGCCCTGAATGTGGTACTGTCCACGACCGAGATGAAAACGCAAAAAACAATTTATTAAAAAAAGCCACAGAGATATTGGAAGCAGATTATAATATTCAGGTTGTAGCATAACAACATAAAATACATAAATACAAAACACATTTTTAAAAACAGATGATGCAAAAAACAAAATATGAATACCGCTTAGAACAGTGGGAATCTAAGCCTGCGTGGTGTAAAAGCCACCGAAATGTATTACTGTACATGGGGGAGCCGATAATCAGTCCAGACCGCAAGTTTGGCAGTTGGCGTTGAGGCAGGAAAGCAAATGTGTGAGAGTCCGCACGGTTGTTGTTTATAATGTGAGAAAAACAGTGTTGCTCTCGCGCACGCGTGGAAGTTCGTGGGCGATAACAGGCGGGGCGGAACATGGTGTGGGTTGCTCTCGCGCACGCGTGGTTTACAGAGAGGCATTTTTCTATTATTTACATTTGATTTTGCTTCACGCAAGACAAGTGTTGATTAAATCTTTATTTAACATTTTGAAATAAAAATATAAAAAATATAAGTACCGCTTAGAACAGTGGGAATCTAAGCCTGCGTGGTGTAAAAGCCACCGAAATGTATTACTGTACATGGGGGAGCCGACAATTAGTCCAGACCGCAAGTTTGGCAGTTGGCGCTGAGGCAGGAAAGCAAGTGTGTGAGAGTCGCACGGTTGTTGTTTATAATGTAAGAAAAACAGTGTTGCTCTCGCACATGCGTGGAAGTTCGTTTGTATGTCGTGTTACCAGAAACGAAATCACTTGTTGCTCTCGCACATGCGTGGAAGTTCGTGTAAGGACTGCGCCCGCATAGGACGCATTACTTAGTTACTCTCGTGCACGCACGGGATAGCATATATGACATTCTCCGTTGTGCACAAAAATTGTTGTCATATAAATATATCATACTATATTTGGATGCGAATATTGTTTTCACAAGAAGGGTGTGGTATATCATGATTAATCAAAATTTAGTCCTGTTAAAACAGGTGTTAAAAGAAAGCGGTATCAACAAGGATTTGTATTCTATTGGAGAGTACGCAGAAAATGCGATTTGTGTTTTCTATAATGGAGAACAATACGAAGTGTTTAAGTGCGAACTCGATAACAAGTTTGATTGTCGTAGATATAATTCTGCAAAAGATGCCGGTTTTGATATTGTGAAAAGGTTGTTTACAAAAAAAGACAGAGATGTCTATTTACAGAAAATCAACAATCTTATCAGATAAGCATCTAATAACAATGGGGACCTTCAGTCCCCATTTTTTAAAAAGAAAAGAGGGAAATGTATGAGTGTTGAATTACAAAAAGCAAAAGAGAAAATTGCAATTATTGAAAAAATTGAACAGAATCCGGAATTGATATTTACAGACATTTATGATGAAGATGATATGATTTTAAATTTCTTGTACAGTGTAAATATTGATGGTAAATATATTTATCATTATTTTATAGAACAACTACAAAAAATTCCGGCTTTAAAAGGTGTGGAATTGGATTTCCACGGCGATGATTTGTATCTCTATACCGAGGGACTTAAATATGGTGAATATGCAAGTTATCAAGATGACGACAAATTGTTAGAAATTGATTTGTGTAGTAAAACATTTGTTGTTTGCAAGAAATTCCTTGAAAGATATCAAAACCTTATGGAAGATTGCAAATTGAAGGTTGAGGATTTGGATGCTTTCTGGAAACAGTATGAAAATTTCGGATTTAAGGGTAGATTTAAGTTAATGAAGAAATCTTTCTCATCAAAAAAACGTTTCTTTGTGAAAATCCAGGACTTCTTTTTCTTGATTACTGTATCTAAGGGAAAAATCAATAAAAGATTAAACGAAGAAAAAGAAAAAATAGCAAAAAGAAATGAAAGAAATAAAGAGCACTATGACAAAGATGTAAAACAACAACAATACTATCTTGAAAACGCACCGGAACATACTGCAAAAGCGTGTTCGAGACAAAACGAACTTATCCACTATTTCGAATCTATTGGATACAAAGTGGATACAGAAGCGGTAGACGAATGGTAATAAGGGGATATATTCCCCTTAATATAAAAATTAACAAAAAAGGAGACATTTAAAAATGAGAACAAAAAAATTTCTGAGTATCCTATTGGTACTCGCAATGCTCACCGGAATGATTGCCGGGTGTGGCAAAAAAGAAACGGAACAAAGCGGTAAGAAGCCGTCGCAGTCAAGTGCATCAACGGTAAGTGTAACTGAAATCAAAAAGAAATACGGCGAAACAGACGAGGGCAAAGTATTACCTTTATACAATTTGGACCCAAATGAACCATTGGCAATTTCGTTAAAGTACACGCCGGAAAATGAAAGAGAAGTATTCTCAATTCATACAGACGAAAAGTGTCTGGAAGCAAGTGAGGTACAATTGATGTGGTCGGCAAGTTCTTATATGCCTACCGGACCAAAAACATATGAAGTAAAACCGATTATGGCTCCGTTGTCTGATTCTAACACAGAAGGCTTATGGGGTAATGTTTCTAATTATTATATCAAGTTCAATTATGATATTACCGCAGAAGAGGCAAAGAAGTTAGACGAGCCGGTAATTGTACCGATGTCAATTAAGTCACCTGCGGAAATTCCAGATGTAAAATATGAAGTGGAAAACGGGAACTTTATCTTGAAATGGAAAGAAGTAAAAGGTGCTACTTCCTATAAGATTTATCAAAGACAAGTAATCAAGTTGCTGGAAACTACAAATATTGCACCGAAAGGAAAAGAGGAAGCATTTGTAGGTAACTTCCCTTCATTGGTGGCAGAAGTAAACAGCGATACTTTGTTATATAACGATTGGTTGTCTGACGGAAAAGAAGGTATGACAAAGGTTGAATCAAGTGATGTAAACGGCGGATTTGTTATTAGTAGACAAAACCAGGGTGTTAATGGAGAATATTATGTGACTGCCATTGTCGACGGCAAAGAGTCTCTGTTCTCAGCAGGTGTTTCTACAACAAGTCTTGCACTTCCGAAGGAGTTCGCAAGCGGAACATCTCTTGCATTTAATACATACGAATCTGTAGAAGATTTACCTAAAACAGTAAATCTAGTATATGTAGATGGAACAGAGCATTCACACGGTGTAACCTACGAAGCAAAATCTGGTTCTGCTAATGTTACATATAAAATAGATGGAACATCAATGGTTGGTTATGTGACAGTAAGAGAAAATGCTGACGAAATCAAGGTAGAAGATGCAAAACCGGAAAATACCGGCGGTGCCGTTTCTGCAGAAAACAATATTCCTCAGAATGCTCCGGCTAGTGTTCCAACTGTGAATGACGGGAAAACATCTGCCGAGGATTTAAAAACAGAAGTGGCAGACAAGAATGATACATCCGATAAGGATTCAACATCAGTAACCGATAATAAAGTAGACAAAGATGATGTATCGGTGAAGGATAATGAAAAAGAAGAAGTTTTGGAAAACACAGATAAAAATACTGATTTAAATGTAAAAGATGACACAGACAAAGCAGAAGTAACAGATAAGAAGGAAGATACTGATACTGAGGCTGAAAGCACTGAAGTAGAAGAAAAAACAATTGTAGAAGAGCAGATTGAAAATACAGAAAAGGTTTTGAAAGAGGCTAATAAAGAAACTGTAGAAGTAAGTGATGATACGGTTGTAAATGCAGATAATGCAGCAGAGGAATACCTTGCATTGTGTATGATTGCAGGAAAAACTGAAATCCCATTAAGTGCATTCCCTGAAATACAGAACTGGTCTATCTTATCTGATGTATTTATGAAGGTAATGTATCAGAATCCAATGATTCTTGGTGTAAGAAGTTATGGTTATGATTATGGTACAATGACACTCACGCTGGAATATGATTATGATGCTTCCGAAATGGCTAAAAAGCAGGAAGAAATTAAAGCCGAAGGAAAGAAAATCATTGGTCAAATTATTAAAAAAGATATGACTGAGGCAGAAAAAAGACGTGCAATCTATGATTATTTGGAATCAAATACAACATATGATGATGCGGCTTTGGAATCGGCTGAGGCTAATAATTTCATGGGTGTGGATGACAAATATAAAGATTCGTTCTCTACATATGGAATTTTAGTAAAGAAAGTCGGAGTATGCCAAAGTTATGCGTATGCATTTGATTATCTGTGCGAATTGGCCGGTCTTGAATGTGTCGTAGTAACAGGGGCTATGTATGGATTCTTGCCTCATGCTTGGAACCGTGTATTGATTGACGGCGAATGGTTAATTACTGATGTTACAAACAATGAAACATCTACCGGTGTAGAAGACTTCATGTATGAAAACCCAGATAAAGTGGCAGAGGCTTTCTGCTATGTGGAAGATGATATGTATTACCGTTCAGACGAAGCGGGAAAATATAAGGGTGCCAGCACAGAGTATTCAAAATACAAAGACTGCATGGTTGAAAGCAAAGATGCACTTTACACATATATAAAAGAGAATGTAAAAGTGGGAGAAGCGATTGAATTCCTTGTTACATATCCGGAATTTAATTCGGATGATGTTGTAAGCGCATTGAAAGAAGCCGGAGTTAAGGAAATTGGAAGTTCTATGATTATCGGCGGATATGTATGGTGCGAAATTGTAAAATAAGAATATAACAGGGACCACACAGGTGTGTGGTCTTTGTTCTAAAACAAAACCAAAAATAAGAGTCATATATCAAACTATCTATAAGAAGAATAATTACAGGTGCGGATGGCGTGTCTGATAAAAAAGGAGGTTTTATATATGGCTGAAAGAATGCTGAAAGATGTAATTAAATGCGAGTGTGGATGTGAAATGTTCCCATATGCTATTCATGAAGAAAGTGACTCCATTTTATATAAATGTAGTTCTGAAGAGTGTGACTGTGCAAAAGAGTTGCCGTTAAGAAAAGCAGTGCTTGGAAATAGTGAGATGTTTACATATTTCTGTTTGGATGATGATGGAAAAATTTATTGGAATTGTGCATTACACGGGAAATGCGAATCTGACTTAAAATGGCTGGCATCCGGCTGGAGAAGTAAGGTGAACAAGTTTATTAACTACGGTTGTGGATATGAACTTGATTTAGATGAGGTCATGGATGATATGGATAACAGAGAAGAGCACGGTGAAAAATTACAAGAGTTATTCGCGGAATTAGACGAGGAAGATATTGCAAGAATTGCAGATGTAATAAATATCAACACAGACGGCGGATATGTAGATGCTTTCTTGGATGATTTTATGAATCAAATTGGAGATGGACATATCTATACTTGGGAAGATTATGTGGAAAATATTACAGATGTAATGAAAAACTTGGACTTAATTGATTTAGAAGAAGACGAGAATGAAGATTAAAAAGGGAGAAGAATATGACTACTTATCAAATTATGAACTTAATTTTAAAAGCAAAAACAAAAAGAGATGTTGCAAGGATTTTGAACAAAAACCGTGTACCGGTCGAAAAATCAAAGTATTGCTAAAAAATAAGAGGACTACTATGCAAGTAGTCCTTTGAACAACATATTAGTCGAGAACATTTTTAGTTGCTTCGCTGAGCGTAATGCATGAAGTAATTAAGGATAACATTTCAATTATAAGAGAAACTAATGTGTGTCGTTTCCAAAATACAATAAAAAAGACAATACATATAACTCTTGCAATAATTAGAAATAGTGTTTGCTGTGCTATCTTTCTTGCTGAATTATATTTAGAAAGATTGATGGCGAGAGAAAAAACAAAAACGATACCTGTTAAGATAAGCAGCAATGCATTATCGGTATTATAAAGTTGTTTTTCTGTATGTGTGTAGAATATCAAATCCATAAAAATGATGATGTCTAATACAAGTTGTATTAGCATCCCAATTCGTTCTTTACAAAAATAATGATTAGAATAATAGTTATCGTTCACGGCAAAACACCTCCTTTGTTTGTTCATATATATTATGAAAGATTGAGGTGACTTTGTTTGGAGAAGGGAGAAAAAATATGATAAAATTGTTAACAAAAATGGTAGATTGGATATCAAATATTATGTATGGAAAAGAAAAGTATCCTGAAATTAAACAGGAAAATAAGGGTCCGAACATTGCAAGTTCGGTTTTTCCAAGCACGGAAATCATGAAAATTGCATACAAAAGTCTATAGAATAAGGAGAAAAATATGAAAACAAATAAGGAAATTGTTGTTGTAACCAAAAATATAGAGGATGTAGAAAGTATTTTGTCCAATATGCAGTCAACTCTAACTGTTGCGGCAAAAAGAAATTTTGTTAATGCACCTGGTTTGGATGATACTAAAATCAAGGTCGTTTTCATCAATAGGGGTGGTGCTGATGCTGTTGGTGAAATTGAATTTCAGTTAAAACAAATTATATTTAAGGTAAAAACTTGGCATGAGATGTTTGCGAACGCATCTGGTGTTTCAATTGTGTTCGATTATGTAATTGTGCCGTTCTACGCAGAAAAAGCGGATTGGGTGAAAATCATCAAAGAAGATGATATAAAAAACACTGCTGTTTTGGTAGATGTAATGTACGATTCTGCTGGCCATTCTCTTGATATTAGAGGAGCGGAATATTTGTGTTTAGAATTGGGCGAATGTGCTCTTTCGTATATGAGATACGATAACTATGGTACAATACTGGACGCAATCAATTCGAAGAAAGATTTGTTCCGCAGAGAACATGTTATGGGTGTTAATATATACAAACCATTGCAAGACAAACTGTACAAATTGCTTAACATTGGACAGTAAGGAGAAAAATATGAGTGTAGTTCATTATATGCATAGAAACAAGTTGTGGTATTATTGGATAGATGAGTCGGAACAAACAAGGTATTATGGCGGAATATTGCACGATGCTGAATTGTTTGCTGGAAGTGGAACAACGGAACATCAGGCAAGAATAATACTACAAGAAAAGTTCCCGGAACACAAAATTATGAAAGCGTTGCCTTTCCACGACTCCCCTTCGAACACAGGTTCGAGACCGATAAAGGAAACGCGAGACAGAAAGAAACAAAGAAAAGAGAAAGTTTCGTTTTTAGACGAGTTAACGAAAAATATGAGAGATGCTACGCCGGAAGAAATGCAAAGCGTAGAGGAACGCATTGATTCAATTTCAAGACCAACAGGCGTTATTTTTTGGGAGGTTGTAGAACATGATTAGTATGATTGGGAATATCTGCATGCTTGCATTTGTTGTTTTGGGAGTAACAGCAAATGTGATGGCATATGCTGATATTTTTAAGAAAAAAGAAAAGAAAGTTATTCCGGTTCAAAAGAGCAAGTTTCAACGCTCACTAACGCCGGAAGTTATACAAAGGCTAAGCGAGATTCAAGGGGTATATCAATAAGGGGGATTATTATGACAGAAAAAAATGAATGCTTATGCGAATATGAAAATATCAATTTAACCGAACATATGTTCAGAGGCTTTTCGGAAAATGAAGACGGAGAAGCAATGGTGCTTGTAAAGGGTCGTGTCTACAAGGGGTTTTGGTTAGACGGAAGTTTGCAGGTTTCTAAAATTGAAAAACCTCATTGCGAATATTATACTGCAAAAATCAGTGATATCGTATATGGATATGATGAAAATGATTGCGGAAGTTATATTTCCGGTTATGAAGAACATGTATTGCCAGAAACAATATGTAGAAATACAGGAAAAAAAGACCGAAACGGAAGAACTGTGTGGGAAAATGATGTCGTTTGCATTTGTTGCGAGCGCGGTATTTCATTCAGGGGGACAATCAAATTCGGAAATAATGGTTTTGTCTGTGTAAACAAAAATGGTGCACTGGCTAACTGGTATAACTTTGAGGTAGAAGTAGTGGGTACAGCCTTCGATGTTTACAAAGATGAGGGGGAATAGTTGTGAAACTAAAAAGAAGAATGGTTGAAGAAAAATTCCGCGATAAACAAGTTATGAAAATGACAGAACTAACTTATCATTATGAAAATGAGAAAGAATACAAAAAGCATTTAAAAGAAATGAAAAAAGACGGATATGTTTTGGAGGGGTATACGGTTTTGAATCTTGGTGATTCTGAATCCGACCGTTTGGTGCCTGCTGCACAGTACTCAAAAAGAGAAAGAATAGAGATTGGAAAGGGGAATGATTATGAAGAAAATTAGAGAGATTTCTGACTTGATGACTAATGGTGTTATTCTGTCGTTAATATCTATAATTGTAATGATTGTTGCATTAGTTGTCGCTTTTGTGTTTGGAACATTTGCTTCTAAAATGGTCATTTACACATGGATTGTTGTCATGATGATATTCGCCGGAATACAAGTTGTTGTAAAAAATATGGAAAGATGATAAGAGATATATAAGTCCGTCCATCGCGACGGGCTTTTTTGTTGCATATTGGTGCTCAATATGGTATAATAATGTATAATAAGGAGGAAAACAATGTGTTTGTATTTCAAAAAAGAAAAATACAGATGGCTCTAGAAGAATATCGCAAACTTTGCGAATACGGCTGTCTTCAAATTAATTGTCAAAAGTGCGAATATATGTACAAAACACCTTCGAAAACATTTTCTTGCAAAAGAGAAGAGTTAATGGCAATCTTATGGCCCAAATACCAAGACAAAGTTTTAAAAGTTGAGGAACAAGTTAGGAAGTCGAAAGAAAAAAATAAATAATTTTCTTTCATACTATATTTAGAAAAAGAAAAAGGAGGAAAAAATATGTCAACAATAAAAAGAGGTGTAACCTTAGACAACGAACTTGTGAACAAAATTTGCATTGGTGTTATTTGTTTTACACTCGGAATTGCGATTTCTATCATTGGCGGATTGTTTATTGCTTTTTAGAAGGGGGATTAAAAAATCATGAATCAGGAAAATATTGCTGTAAAAATAGCAAAACAAGAAGAGGCGTGTGAACAACGAATGCTGGACGGGCTGGACCGTCTGTTAGCAGAAAGTGGTTCGGCTAAAAATATCGATTACAGAGAAAGATACGAATATCCATATATCGAACGACACTCTTTTTACGATGTTTTCGCTCCGGATGACCGTCCGATAGAAGATATTGTTGCAGAAAGAAAAGCAATGGGTGTGCCGGATTTTCAAACATACGAAGATGCGGTCAATAACCCACGACTAAAGTCGCGGGCTTGAAAGAGCCTAACGGCTTTGACGAAACGATTGACTAGCCTAAGTACTTCGGGTACTACGTTATATCAGAATGTATAGACACCACGGGATGTATAGCCAAGTCCCGTGCTCTGTGGGTTAAGGTTAAACAGTTCTGCTGGGTAGGAACAGTGTCTTAACCAAGAAACCTGATAATAACATTGGCGATGGCTACCTTACAGCCGTATGGCTGGTCTGCTTTTTTGTAGCAGACAAACAATATTAGGAAAGGAGAACCATGATTATGGTCTATGTACAAAATTTAGACGGACAACCTTTGATGCCGACAGAAGACCATCGAATGGTTCGACTGTTATTAAAGGAAGGCAAAGCAAAGGTTGTCAAAAGGACACCGTTTACCATACGGTTATTGGTAAAAACCAAAGAGTATACACAGCATGTAGTACTTGGTGTTGATGCGGGGTCCAAGACTATTGGTTTATCTGTTTCGACAGATAATAAAGAACTATTTACCGCGGAGGTAAAGCCTCGGAATGATGTGGTAAAAAACCTGTCAACCCGTAGAGAATTTCGTACCAGCAGGAGAAACCGTAAAACCAGATATCGAAAGCCTCGGTTTGACAACCGTGTGCATTCGAAACATAAAGGTTGGCTGGCTCCGTCAGTGGAAGTAAAAATCCAGGAACATATCACCGCCATTAAAAGAGTTTTTGAAATTCTGCCAGTTAGCGAAGTTATTGTGGAAACCGCAGAGTTTGATTTACAACTCATTAAAGCGGTAGAGGCAGGACTTCCAGTGCCAGAAGGTGAAGACTATCAAAAAGGCGAAATGCTTGGACAGTATAATGTCCGCCAATATGTGTTCTGGAGAGATAATTACACCTGTCAATGTTGCGGTGCACACGGCGAGGGAGTAAAACTGGAAGCACATCATTTGGAGTCCAGAAAGACCGGTGGTAATGCACCAGATGTATATATTACACTGTGTAAACACTGTCATCATTTGGTGAGTACAGGTAAAATCGAGGGATTTAACAAGCGGAAGCGTAAATCCACAAGAGATATGGCGTTTATGGGTATTATGCGTAAGACATTAATGTCCCGTCTCCGTAAAGAACTTGATATACCGGTAAGAGAAACCAAAGGGTATATCACTAAATATGTGAGAAAAACTCACAATTTAGAAAAATCCCATGTAACAGATGCACTGTGTATCGCAGGACATCCAAAAGCCAAAAGAGCAGACCATATATACTTGGTAAAACCGGTAAGAAATCATAACCGTCAGTTACATAAATCCACAATATTAAAAGGCGGTATTAGAAAGAGTAATCAGACCACTAAATATGTCAAAGGTTTTCGGTTATTTGATAAAGTGTTTTATCAGGAACAGGAATGCTTTATTTGGGGCAGGCGGTCTACCGGTTATATGTTACTAAAATTACTCGATGGAACCAAGGTAAAAGACGGTGTGGGTTACCAAAAGTTAAAGTTATTAGAGAGAAGTTCTAATTACTTAATCAGTTAGGAAAGGAAGGGCACTCCTCCCACGACTAAAGTCGCGGGTGTCAGTGCTAATTATTTATGAAAAAAACATTGTTAATAATAGTAACTATTCTTGTTATTGTTTTGTCTGTTGGGTGTTCTAAAGAAATCAGGGATATAGAAAAATATGAACGGAGAGCGGATATATACATAACTGAAAAATATGGTGTAGATTTTGAAGTTGTGGAATCTTATATTAATAAGAGCGGACAACATACGATTGTTGTTCAAAACAAAGAAAATCTTTTAGTTAATATATGTGCCGATATAGAAACCCCGTATACTTTTTCAGATAATTATGCAGACACTTTAGCGTCTCATCAAATGGCTGATATTGTAGATTTGTCGTTCTTAGACAAAGAACATGGTCGGGCAAAATTGTATGTAAAGGTAATAAACACTGATGTGGAAAATATAGACACAGGAAAAGACAACATTGAGTCTTGTTCGCTGATTGTAGGTCTACATTCTGCTCCGGGAGACTTAATTGTCAGAAATCTGTATGATTTGTACAAAGAATTAGATACATATTGTTACAATAATACAACAATTACGGTTGTTTTCGCAGAAAAGTCTGATAATTTTTCGAATTGTATAAACAATTATATCTTATACCAAGAAATTGAATTAACAAAAGAATTAAAAACTATTTACAAGACTGTCAATATCGAAGAAAAGAATCTAAATTTTGAAAATTTCAAAAAATTATTTCTTCCATAAGGTACTCACTTCACGTGGTGCGTGATTAGAAGTCCTTAATTAGAGTTTGTGCCAATATGTCATACTATATATAACTATATAAGAGAAAATATTATGACAAAGATTACAAATAATTTTATTTTAAGGAGGATTTTTCAATGGAAAAGAATTGGAAAGACAGAGAAGACATAAACATGTCTAATGCAAAACAAAACAAACCGTATGATTTTTCAACATTACCGTATTGTGAAAGTCCGTATGCAAAGAAGAATAACATTCATTGTTCTAAAGAATGTTGTTTATATGAAACTTGCGAATGCCCGGACAAGCCGGCGTTTACTACTCCGGAAGATGAAATGATGGAACAATTGTTGGAAATGACAGGTGACATCGGCGGAATTTTCTTCGGCACTCCAGTAAACAGACCGAAAAAGACTGCAATAGTACATGTTGCAAAATCGCCGAGAGTATTTAATATTAACGGAGTTATTTACACAATGGAGGAACTTCAGGATATCTGCAAGAAACACGAAGATGTAGAAAAATCAAAATATAAAAAGTGCGATAAGTGCGGTAAAAGATATATGGAAAACAAAGCATATAATCTTGTAGATGAAGGATTAGACAAGAAAGATGCTATCAATGAGTCTTCTGCAAAAGGATATGCATCAACTCCATACATAACAGGAATACAAGTATTATCCGGTGCTATTCATGGAGATACTTTAAATCTTTGTGATTGTTGTGTGGCAGAATTGATTGATTGGTTTCGCAAAAAATAGGGGTTGACAAATAATAAAAAATTGTTTATCATAATATTGCAGTAAGGCTGCATAAGATAGCCGGCGAAAATGTTTTGCCCTTAATGGTTGTGGGTCAGGTGGAGCAACCAAGTTCGTGTTTTATATGTGGCACGACGGGGCGAGTGGCGGAAGGGGATTAATCCGGCATCGAGGGATGTGTCTGTATCCGTACCTGAGAAAAAGCAGACAAACGCGCAAATAAGAAAAGAGAGCAGGAAATATCCTGTTCTTTTTTTGTTTGACAAGCATTGGAAAATATTGTATAATCAAAATAGTATTGGTGCTCAATATAAAATAAGGAGGAAAATAAATATGAAAATTATGGGAACAGCAGGAATTCGAACAATGGTGTTTAAGGATTTAAAACAAGGAGATGTTTTCTTCTTCACAAAGGATTTTGTAGATGGAGGATTAACAGATAATTCACATATCTATATGCGTTGCGGACATGTAAGTGCTGATAAAACAGCGGTTAATCTCAAAACGGGTATCTGTTATAATTTTTCAGATAAGGAACCGGTAGAATTGTTAGATGCAACGCTTTCGATAAAATTAGTAAAATAAACGAAAAAGCAAAAGCAATTCTTATAATATTATCAACAGAAAGAGGATAGAAAATGCTAGAACTAAAATACAGATTTCGTACATACATAGGTACAACATGGTGTTACTATATATTAACAGGAACCCTGTTTGGTGCTTTATTTTGGTTTTTACTTCATCAAACAGGAGACATATCTTTACGAGCATGTGCTTTTTCATTTAGCATAGGCATTACTTTTTGCATTGTAACAATGATTATAAATGGATTAACACACAGAGGTTCTTATGTC
>JAEIGA010003036.1_pt1 | contig 26431 bp, 36 predicted proteins | sample 9270691 | NCBI WGS metagenome assembly JAEIGA01 (sample SAMN17057246, study PRJNA624740) | gut metagenome | biome: biome; isolation source: fecal sample | host: Bos grunniens | place: China: Xizang | collected 2019 | reverse complement strand
TTCCACGTTGCGGATTGCACCGTTGCGGACGCAGCGTTTTCGTAATACCCGGCGGGAACCGTGACGGTAGCATCGCTTACGGACAGATCGGACGAATCGTTGCGGGTGACCCCGGAGCCTACATAACTGGACGAAATCGCACCGACCTTGACTTGCCCTGTTGTCCACCGATTCTGCTCCACCGCGACTTGCTGAGATTCTGTCGGGGTTATCGTTGCCCCGGACTTTGTGTTCAGCTGAAGCGTGTTGCTGCCCGCAAAAGTGACCGTTCCTGCCGTTCCCGCCGTGACATACCCTTCCGAAACAACAGGCGTGATGCTTTCCGCTTTGGACACGCTGGAAGTTATCTTGCCCGAATTGCTTATGGCGATGTTCGGTGTGGCCTCGATTCCAAGCGTAGGCGTGGCAGCCGATCCGCTTTGCACCGTCTTGCTTGCTGGGTTGGGGTAATACCCATCCGGGGCGGTCACGGTAGGCCCATTCACGGTCAGGTCGGACGAATCGTGCGTGATGAGCTGGGTAGCCGCGCTACCGGACATAACAACATTGTGCGAAGTGACAGGTGCGTATCCGGCTTCCGTGACAACATTTACACTTTGCGTCTTGCTTACGGACGCTGTTATCTCACCGGTGTCGTAATTGACAGATAGCGTCGGGTTGACCGTTACGTTCGTGCCGATTTGGACCGTAGCGTTTTGAATCGACTTGCTTGCGTTTTCCGCATAATGTCCAGCCGGTACAGACACGGTTGCCCCGCTTGTAACCAGATCGGAAGAATCGTGTCTCGGCACATCGCTTCCAACATAGTCGGACGGAATAGCACCGACCGTTACATCCTGGTCCATCTTCAATTCGGCGGTCTGTAGCGTCTGCTGTTCCTCGGTCGGAGTAACAGAATACGGGCCACCATATGTCCGCGTGGTGTCCGCTACAATAGCCGTTCCGATTTGAAACGATATAGGTATGTTCTGTTCAGATACGGACAGCGCATACTGCTCCGAATTGGTTTCTACATTCAGTTGTACGGGGACCGGAATGATTTGGCTCATTCCACCACCGCCTTTAACAGGTTTTCATCAACCTCGACCGAAGCGATAGTCGAGCAAGCCCGCGCCCCGTTCGAATAGGTCCAGTTCAGCTGGATCAGAGCGGCCCCAACGGACAGTTTGACTGTTTCGGCCTGTGACAGGTACACGGATACCTCGTTGCCATCAATGGTCAAATCGGAATCCTCTTTGACTATCTCCGCGTTCTTCTGCTTCAGCGTGAAGTAGACATGAGCAGCTTCGCCCAGGTCCACATCGTTCGGCAGCGTCAGGATAAAGGTTGGCGTTGTGGCCTGTACCATTACAGATCACCACCGACAATCTTATTATACTGAGCGGTGCTGACTTCCAGGGTCGCGGCGATCAGGGTGCAGACAACCGCGATGGTCTGATTGATCTGATCGGACAGCGGCCATCCCCAAATCGCGGACAGACCGACATACGCCGCACCAAGCGCGGGGAGCCAACGCTGGATCTTGTTGATGATGTCGTAGGTTTTGTTGCTCATTAGCATGGTTATTCTCCCTTCAATATAGTGTCATGCGGTTTAAGGACGGTTTCGTAGTAATGCTTCACATCGCCGTTCCCGTCATGCTCCAAATACTCTTTCCCCGCGCTGATCCGTTCCGAAAGCGGTATGTTGTCGCTCATTACGGTCAGGCGCAGGATGGCCATATACTGCGTGTTGTCATGCTCCAAAAGAGTGTTTACATTCTCTTTCAAATCGGAGAAGTAGTTCTTCGCGTTCTTGACCGCTCCGACGATTTTCGCAATGAGCGCGATGATCGCGACGATAGCACCGGAGATTCCGCCCCAGGTGAGGATGGATTGCGATAGTTCGTTCATAACTCTACCAGCTTTGTATATTTTTCTTTGTTTGTGATATACCCATCGCCCCTATCCGAATTGATTTGATACCATCCGGACGGAGCTGGGCCGACATACGGAAGCAGATCGCCTTTGTGCGCGATGAACACGGTGCGGCTTAGTTTGTTATCTTTCTTCCGGACGCGGACCGAATTGCCAAGTACCTCGACATACCATTTCAATTCGGGTGGGTCCGGTTCGGGCGGATTGACGATTTCATCATGGAAACATTTCGGGATGCCCCATTGCGACCAGTCCTTTGTGCGGAAGTTCTTGTAGGTCACACCAAACCGGCGACCCTCGGCCTGGACAACGTGTTCATCGTCCACCATATATCCTATGTGCGTTGCTCTGCCGTTCGATACACGGAAGACCCACCAACCCTTTTTTGGCGGTTCGGTTAAACTTATGTCTTCGCACTTGTGCATCATGCCATCTGCCGTTGTATCTGAATATAAGTGTTTCAGATCGGCAAGCCAGTACATTCCCAAGCCGGAGCAATCGTATGCAAAAAGTTCCGTTGCGCCACGGTCGAACAGTTTCTTGCAGTACGCTATGGAGGCATCCGCATATGTCTGCCCGTCCGCGTATTTGCCGCGCCCGTCTTCGCGCTTGTGTATGACCGCTTCGTAGTTTTCCGGTGTGAGTTTGGTGTGTTGCCCGCCCCACAGGTACGGCTGTCCGATTTGGTCTATTAAGTATTGGATAAAATCATTCAGCATCGCCGTGGTAATAGGTTTCGCCCTTTATCTTTTCGCCATAATCGTCAATCATTACAACGGAATGTACATTGACGGCGGATGTAGCTGCGTATGCCAACATATTGTGATAGGTCTGTTCTGCTTTATTGCGTTCCGCTTTTACTTCGTGAAGAACGGTTGTGGAACCATCGTTTGAATGCTGTATTTCAAGGATAATCATCTGTTCTCTCCTTAGTTATCAATGTACCAGTATCTGAATTTCGCTCCGTTTATCGTCGTGCCGGATGCTCCGATAATGTACCAATTTGCGTTATTCTCTCCGTAAGGAAAGATCGAAAACGGGCCGCTGTTGCTCGACCATGTTGACAGACCGATTGAAACAACATTTCTACCATTCAATCCGGTGGGATAAGGAACGGCCACATAGTTCCCGCTGCCGATTGTGTAATTGGACGCGGTTGAATCAACATAATACTTTAGGTACGCGGGAGATATTTCTGAGTTGAACGTGTACGTTGTCTGCACGGTTTCGCCCGACGGAGCCGCGCCAACAGACTTAAACGATGTAGATTCAAATCGGTTGAGCCATTCGCTCCAAATGCAAGGTCTGACAAACGCCGTTACGGAAACCGCCGCGTCAATGTACACATCGCAGTTCACATATGAACCGCTCGTTGTCACGCGGATCTTCGTCACATGGGTTCCGTTACTGCCGTTGCTCTGCTCGTTGACGAATTTGTACCCACCCGTTGCTACAGAAAGATTTATTTCGTGGTTTGACGAATAGGAAGAACCGTTGTTGTTGTATTGTGCGATCCTTATGTTTGCCAACATACCGGTATACAGCGGATTGGTTCTGTACATATACCGGAACACACGATACCACCCCGCGCCGGTTACGGTCGCGTCTGTTTTGATTTCTCCCTCTGCCGCGCTCGTTATGTCGGAGGCTGTTTGGTACGAATTTATTTCCTCCTGCGTTGGAATCTTTCGATGCTCATACCCGCCACAAGCTGATGTAACGATGAACGGGCCACCGCGCCATTCCATTGTCTGTTGGAAGACCAGTGTATATTTTCCTACATCGCCATACCCGAAGTAATCTCCCGCTTCCACAGCCGGGTCGCCAATATATTTTATTACGGTTGGTTTATACTTTGGTATATCGTCCAGTTCCGTAATTATGTTTTGCGTCATAGCATCCGTTACGGATTGCTCTTGAATGAACGGGTTGTTTATGATGTATAACGAGTTGTCCGGCGAAGGGACTAACGAGCTGTTTGCATACGAATTGAAATTGTTATATCCTCCATATACATATAACTCGTCGATTATTGGGCATTCATATTCCGCTATTTCGATCCGAAGCACATTTGTAGGAGTGGTGGTGTAATCTATATAATATTCATCATACCCCCCAGGTGCGTTCGGGTCCGGCCATTCCGCCGGTGTGAATGACTTGATGCGCAACACACCGTCACGCCCCACCCGCGCTATACCGCCAGCCGCGCCAGCGATCCAATTAATGAAGTCGCGTAAGGTCTTTCCGGTAATATTGATCGATGGTTTGGAAATCAATAGCGTCCCGTTTACAATCGCGTCTGCGCTTATCTTCAATCCGGCAATGCCAAGCGATCCGATGGAAGACCAAATTGTCTGCAATGTCGGCGGCGTTCCGTCCCAGCTTTGGCTGTTAAACCACGCCTGTGCATCGTAGTTCTCCAGCTTGCTCATTACATCGAACGCACGGGCCGAAACAATCACATCCGTTGTCTTCGTGGGCGTTTCAAACCAGTACACGCCAAGCGGACAATCAAGCCAAACCGAATTAGCGTCATCGTAAATCTCAAAGTACATGACGATTGGATAGCTCCAATCAAATGATGCCATCGCGCCGTCATCGTTAATAAACGATATTTCAATAGAGTTCCCTACACTCTTTCCGACCTGGACTTCATCGTCCTTGTTGAACCAATCGTTAATGACGAGGCCGCTTGCCGCGATTCTGCCGTTGGAGTTTGTGTCAGCTACGTTGTATTTCAGCAGCGTTCCGTTCGCCTCGACTTGCACCCGGTCTGTGAAATCGACAGACGGATTCCCTTCAAGGTCGATACTGTAAATAAGAATCTGTGTTTTAGCCGATTCGTTTTTAACCAATTCGTGAAAGCGCACCGGGTTGGTTACATCTACCATAGTCCCCTCCAATCAGTAGCCGATAAAAGCGTACCGCAGTTCTTCGTAGTTGATTACGTTTTTCACCGAATCCACGTTCCGAATTGAATAGTGAACATCGGGCATATAACAATCGTGCGTTTTATAGCTGTCCGATTCCGGATCGTAGTACGTTACCCGCAGTTTCCGTTCCGATACATTGCTGTACGCCGTGCTAAGAATCGTGTTCAATGCGTTAATGTCCGAATTTGTCATAAGCGGGGTGCTAAACTCAATTTTCGGGGGTTGATTCTGCACCGTCACGCGATGCAGATACCCGTTCACATCGCGCTCGGCGGACCATTCCATGCGCTGATTCGGCGTGACCGTGTACGTTTCTGCCCGCATATATTCAAGCGGGATTTCTACTTCTGAACCGGACGGGCCGACCTTGATTAGATAACCAGTAAATGCCATTATGCCCTCCCGTACAATGCGGTGCTTCTCGCAACGACTTGACCAAGGGCGACAGACGGAGAAATGGTAAACCCCTTGTCGAGCAGTTGCGTCAAAATAGAGTTCTGCTGCCGGAGCAATGCGTTCTGCTCCTGCTCGGCCTGTGCAACGCCGTTTGCAATGCCGCTGACAATCTGATCATTGTTAGCAACAGCCGTTGTGTTTCCAATCGTTCCGACCATTTCCGGCCCCGCCTCCCGTGCCACAAAAAGCTGCCCGGTCGAGATCGTGCCGCCGCTTGCCGCTGCCGTTACATTGATTTTGTCAGAACCGGATGTTTTCGTGATGTTCGCGGTCACGTTTACCTTCAGATTGTTCCCGTCCTTTAGGCTCGATTCAATCGTCTTCGCTGTGATGTGCGCCGTGCTATTGAACGTGGTGCTGAACGTGTCGGCTGATGTCCGCTTGGTAAACTTCGCCGTGGAGTTCCAGGTCGTGCCTTTCCATGCGGAATCTATTGTCTGATTTTTCCAGTTAGCGGTAGAGTTCCAAGTCGTACCTTTCCATGCCGGGTCTGTCTTTTGATTCTTCCAGTTTGCCGTGCTGTTCCACGTTGTACCGGCCCAAGCGGGATCAGTCTTCTGGTTCTTCCAGTTCGCAGTAGAGTTCCAGGTCGTTCCGGCCCACTTCGTATCGACTTTTTGATTTTTCCAGTTCGCGGTGCTGTTCCAGGTGGTGAAGTTGCTCACGGTGGAACCGGTTTTCGTTCCTTTGACTTCCCAATCCGTATAGTTTGCGGTGGATTTCCACGTTGTGAAGGTCTTTAGCGCGGTTCCTGTTTTGGAACCGTGTACTTCCCAATCGGTATAGTTCGCGGTGGCGGGGATAGTAATATTTGTTCCCGGCTTGATTGTTGGGGTTATGCCAAGAGCAAGGGCGTTCCCAGACGGTGATGTAACGCCACTATTCGGAACGAACAAGTCCTTTGGCTCGACTTTGTTTTGAATCTCTGCGTTTACTCCGACAACAAGGCTTGCAAATGCGTTTGCAAAACCGCTCCCAATTTTGAACGATGTAGTGTCGAGAACATCTTCCGGCGTAACAGGATCTGGTACTTCTGATTCGATTGTAACGGTTACATCTTTTTTGTTCAGTTCGTCGTAGCTTTTTGCTAAAGCATCCGCTTCTTCTTTGGCATCCGCGAGGGCTTGCTTTGTGTTTTCAAGGCTTTCGCTTATGTCGAATCCTACCCATCCAAGTCCGTTTTTAATCCAATCCGGAAGGTCGTTCATCCCTTCCAGTATGTTTTCTTTCAACTCCAACCAAGATACTTTTATGTCGTTGAAAAGCATTTTGAATGACAGAACGGCACGTTGAACCCCTTCCAAGTTCAAGAACCATTCCCATGCGATTTGGTAATACGGTTTGGAAGTGTCGAATTCTTCTCCTAATACTTCCTCTAAAGCCGTTTTGAATCCGGAAGCAAAAGCCTTAAGACCTTCCTTAACATCTTCCCATTTTACGTTTTTTAGGAAGTCTTCTATGTTTTTAACAACCGTTCCTACAAACGTACCGGCTGCTTCTCCCAACTTGCTGAAATTCTCCGGATTGCTGACAGCACCATTTAGCGCATCAGCAAGGTTCGCGCCAAAGTTCTGCACTTCCGGCTTCTTCAAAAAGTTGGTGATCTTCTGCGCTACATCCCCCAGCGCATCGCCAATCTTTGCGCCAATCCCGAAGAAGTCACCACTTGCAAACAGGTTCGCCCAATCGCTCTCCGCCTCGGCCCATTCGTACATCCCAGAATAGTCGGTGCTGTTCGATCCGCCACCGCCGCCACCGGATTCCTTGCCGATCACGTTCAATTCGTCCCAGGACGCTAAAAGCCCCTTGACCTGTTTTCCCGCACCTCCAGCTGCGCTACCCAAATCGTCGAGGGACCCAACGGCTTTCTTATAGTAGCCGCCCCCGTTCAGCACGGCAAAAAACCGTGTAATTGCGTCCGCTGCCGCCGTTACAAGGTTGATGATTCGGATCAGTATGGGTTCGATTGCCGTAATTAGTCCGCCGAAAGCCGCGCCAAGTTGGAGTTTCATGCGCCCGGATGCGGCAGACAAGGCATCCATAGCACCGGCAAGTTTAGCGTTCGCTCCGCCCTGTTGCTTTGACCAATTATATGCAGCGTCGAGGCCCTGTTTGAAACTGTCCGTAACGTACCGGATCGCGCTCCGGATGGCGCGGTAGAAAGCGATGCGGCCAATGCTCGATACAAACTTGCTCAGACCGGACGCACCCTTTGTAGCGGACCGTCCTGCATTAAGGCAAGCCTTTCCAATGCTTTTGAATCCGTTCGCGGCGGATGTTCCGGCGGATGCCGCTTTCTTAGAATTGGACGCGAAACTCCCCATCGCGTTCGATAGGGATTTTACGGATGATGTGGCCTGATCTGCGTTGTGCCTTATGTTTAATGTGACATCTGCCATTATGATTTGCCTTTCGCTTTATCGAAAGCGTCTTTGAATGCGTTGAGCTTTTCGACCAATTTGCGCCGCGTTTCTTCGATCTTCGCTTGCTGTTCTTCCTCGGTCGGTTCAAACAACTTGATTGGTTCCGCTATGTACTTCTTCTTCTGCTTGCTGAATGCGTTGTTTATTGCAACGGCCACCGCGTTATGAACGTACAAGCCTTGGAGCCACAGTTGTTGGTTTGCCTGTTCAATTCGGAGCCGGTGTGCCGCCCTATACGCTACGGCTCGGAACGGATCTCCGTACCAAAACTCGTCGTAGGACATTCCACAAAGCATATAGAACGGCAGGACCGCATCGAAGGAATCGGACGGCAGTTTTTTGACGGTGCTATCCGGATTGGGCTGTTCCGCCCTTAGAATTTCACCGTCGCTCGACCGTTTTTTTCGTCACCGTCCAGCGTCCGGTAAGCCTGGGCATACAGTTCGCCAAGCCGCTCAAACAGGCCGTCCGGTGCGTCCGTCACACCGCCAATAGCATCAAGCAGTTCGTCCGTCTTCTTCCGCTTGATCTCGCGCTCATGGTGCATGAAGAACGAATAGTACCACAGGTCATAGCACATCGTAGGAAACTTCGCGCAATCGTCGATGCTGAAACCGTTTCGCTCTGCGCGGCGCACCACATCGCGGTTAAATTCCAGGGTGTAGACTTTACCAGTTTCGTTGTCGGTCAGTTCGATGGGGGATACTCTCTCGATAGCCATTTGATTTGCTCCTTTCGACGCGGGCCTCTCTGCCCGATTTGATTGTTCTATTGAGCTTTATTTTGATTATGCTGTTCGCGCTCTACGAACAAATCTTCGCGGCCTGTCTTAATACAGAGTTCCTGACGGGTAGCCGCTTCCGCTGGCGGAATCAACGGCATCAAATGCGGACCCGAAAGCAAAGATGTACCCGTTATCGGATAAATCTGCTTGAATAAGAGGACGCACAAAAGTTCCTTCGTATCCTAAATATGCAGTGGAACCGGTAAACACTACGACGCCGCTTTGAGCCGCCGCCCATATTTCTGCCGCCGTCTTGTCGGCGGTCGCGTTTTTGGTGTCGGTGTCGATGGTCAGGGTGACTACCAACGCACCACCAGAGGAACCACCGCCGGATCCGCCAAGCCCTTTTGCAAGAGCTACGATTTCTCCAATACCAGCCATGCGCCTCTCCTTACTGCATCTCGGTCCATGACGAACCGGTCTCATCGAACAGGAACACTTTGCCGGTATTCGTTTCTACAAACACAGATCCGTCCGCCATGCCCGTAGTCGGTTTGCTCTCGGTCGATGCGCCGAAGATCGTTTGAATGTGCTTGTTATCGCCAGTAATCTGGTCTTCGATAATTCTCATTATTCAAATCGGGGCTGTTTATATTCCGCCGCCCCGAAGCGGTCATATGGATTATTAGGAGGACGCGGTTCCCCAACCGTGGATCTGGTTCGGGGTCACATAGACGGTGATCTCGGCCACTTCGTCCACGGACATACCGTTGATGCCCAGGTCGCCAGGGATACCGGCGAAATAGAACGAACCGATGGTCGGCACGTTGATTTCAAACCAAGTCGCCTTGGAACTGGCGGCTCCGGTCGTATACGCGGTGACCAGGGTTTCCCAAGCGGTCTTGAACGTGGAAGTCAGGTTCGCGGTGAAGCTGAGTGCGCCGCCGGGGTCCTTCAATCCGGCAATGTACCGCTTCCAGACGGTATCACTCAGATCGGTGACCTCCAAGGTGGAGGGTTCGGGGTTGAAATCGGGGGTTTCCTTGATGCCGGAAATAGGCGTATAGGACGCAGTAGGCCGCGTACCGGCGGTCGTTTCCACAGCGTATTTCAGGCTTACACCGGCAGTAGAAATTTCAAGAGCCATGTTTTATCCTTTCTTGACGGTGCAGCCCGTCATTCTCTGTATACTTGATAGGTGGTTGTAGTAGTTTGGTTGTTTCCGGTTCCGGTGGTTACGGTAGTGATGGGTTCGCCCACGACCGCCTCCCAGCGCATCGTGATGCGGAAGATCGTCCGGTCCAGGTTCGGCAGCGGCTGGTAGAACGTGCGGGTGAATTTCATGTTCTGCATGGTCGTATCAACCAGCTTTGCAATGGCCCGCGCCTCTGCTTTCTTTCCGGATTGCTTGTCGCTGTACACGTTACATTCGTACATAACGTGTGCATGGTGTTCCTGCAAGTTGTCATCCTGCGACCGCTTGTAAGTGGAGTTGTCCGCCTCATAAAGGGTCACACAGGGGAACGCCGCCGGAACCGAAACGTATTCGCCATAGCAAGACGCTCCGGAGTAGGCAGAACGCACCGCAGTAAAGACATCGTTTATGACTTTGTTTTCTATATCAATCACGAATTGAATACCTCACTTGCGATGCGCTCGACAGCGTTCCTAACATCCTGTTCCGCGTGGTACATAGCTGCGGCGGGCGGATTACCCATCGACTTCATGCCGTGCGCATAGTACCAACCGTTCGGATCCTGCCAATGCCCTTTCCCGTTCGGTCCGTCAGACCACGTTCCTGGTCCGTATCCTTCCGGTCTTGGATGACCGCCGCCAATCGTTCCGCTGCCAAATTCTATGAACAGGACAGCATTTCCGGTTGCGTGTACCCTATATCCGTGCGCTATTGCTTCGACGGATACTTTTACATCGTTCGTGCCGTCATAGTACGCACCGGAATAGTCCAACGTGGCCCGTGTCGCTCCTAACTCCGCCAATCGTCTGCAAAGCTCATCGGCTTTTCTTTCCAAATCGGCATAGTAGTCATCGAGCCGCCTTGTCGCCCTACTCACACTCGCATAGTCGAATATGTTCACATCGACCTTCACGAAATGTTCGCCTCCTGGACGAGGATCGCAATTTGGTTCAGCGACCGCTCCTGTACGCCCGATACAACGTAGTTCGGTTTGACCGTCCCTTGTTCGTTCGGCGTTATTCCAATCCAAAGCACAGAATCTACGCCGATCGGACAAGACATATCGCACGTTACGATGCGCCGCGTGCCAGCCGCATTAAGGCCGAATCCTTCAAGCTGGACCGCACCGGAATCCCACCGGATGTTTGCGGACCACTCGACCGGGCTGTTGTACGTTATCGTGTATTGACCGGTCTTGTTGCCGTATTCGTCCGTGATCTCCGTCTTCGATTTGAACGTGGCGTAGTATATGGTTGTCTTGTTTCGGGCAAGACAGTTCACGACGCACCTCCGGCGACCCATACATACGGAGTGACTTCTTTAAGGAGGTCCTCGTCGTTGGGGGACGAATAGTGGCGGTTGATTCCATTCTCGTCATGGATGTATTCGCCCTCCGCCCCCCGACGCAGGAAGTAGCGCACGGCCAGCTTGCACCACAGCATTTCGTAGATAGCCGGGATGTCGGCATACGATGTGTCCTGGAACGGATACAGACGGCGCAGGATGGCCGCTTTTGCATCTTCAAGGTAAATCCCTACTAATGCGTCCGTAGCGGCAGGATCGTTCTCCAGCAGCGTCTTAACGATGGTGATAGCTTCGGCCTGTGTCATGGCTTACTCCTTTGACTTGGACTTCTTCGGCTTTTCCGCAACGGGTTCTTCCGCAACGGGTTTAGCCGGTTCGGGCAGCTTGTCCATGCCGACAATCGTGCCGCCCTTGATTTTTAGTTCGGGATGATTCATGGCTTAGTTCAGCACATAAATCTTGGAGGCATTGGCCGTGCCGGACGCGATGACGATGGCGACCTTGCCAGCGGCCACGGAAGTGCCGGTATCGCCGTCGATGGCCTTGACGGTCACAGCGTTCGTGCCGCCGATGTTGGCCACGATCATGCAATCGCCGGGATCCAGGGCAAGAGTGAGAGCCTTGGACGCGGCAGAGCAGGAGAACGCCACGAAGGGCCGCTTCTGGTCGGCAGCCAGGGTTGCGCTGTCTTCCAAAGCAAGGGATTCGGCAAAGTCGGCCAGGGTCCAGCCGTCAGAAAAATGCCAATTCATTCTGCACCTCCGTTACACGTTCGCGGTGGACTTCTTGTGGCAGTAGATGCCCTTCACCTTGTTATTCAGCACGAACAGGTCGTGATACAGGCGCAGCTGGAATTTCCAGGCATCAGCGTCCTGGTTCACGGCGGGGCTGAAGATGCGGGGGATCTCATGCTTCACGACAGGCAGGACAGCGGAGGGGTGAACCACCATGAAGTTGATCTTGTAGGACCCGGCAGGAACGGCATAGCCGAAGTTGCTGGAACCGTCGTACAGGGTGATGGCGGAGTTGAACCGGGCCTGGGGGACCGTGATGACCCGCATTTCGTTGTACATGGCCACGTTGTAGTTCACGTTGTCATCGCGGTTCATGACCATACGGGTCACGCCGGACTTGATAAGGCCATAGATCGTCGGGCTGACGAACAGGATGCGGCCCTCATAGGGGACTTCGTTGTCATCCATAGCGACCGTGGCAGCGTCGATGGCGGCGATGGTAGCGGCAGCAGTGGACAGATCGGCGGAAGTGCCGTCAACGCCGGTGGCGGAGGCCATAGCAGCGAAACGGTAAGCATCCAGTTCGGGGACTTCCTTGGTCCGCATGAATTCGCCAACCAGAGTTCCGAAAGCCATGCCAAGGGTTTCCTCGTTATCCATGGCATCGACATCCAGCTCGATACCGCGGTCCTTGGACAGGGTGTACTTGTCCCAGCCGGAGGTGACGGAGCCCTTCACGAAACCATTCTCGCGGGAGTAGTCAGCAAGGCCGTCCATGGCGGTCTTGAAAATCTCGACGGCATTGCCGCCAAGGAAACGAATGTTGCGATTCGCACCCTCCAGGATGGCGGTAGTGCTTTCGCGCTTGTACACACCGTCCAGGATAGGCAAGAATTTTTCAGCAAGAGTAATGCTGTTTGCCATTGTGTTACCTCTTTCTTAGTATTTTTAGGTCAACCCGGCGTATTTCATGGCGTTTGCGACGATTTCATCGTCTTTCGTCATGCCCTTGGGCGGCTGTCCAACGGACAGACCGGGCTGTTTGCCCAAGTTTGCGATGTCAGCTTTTTTGCGCTGCTGTTCCAGGAAACTTTTAGTAGCCTGAAAGTACTCGTCCGATACACCTTCCGGAAGGGATTTCGCCATCAAATCGGCGGTGTCCGGGTCCACGCCAGCTGCCATGAGTTGCGCCTTGTAGGTGGATACCCTCTTTTCTTCCAATAACGAATGGAGCAGTTCTTCTCGTTCTCTGTCTTTCTCTGCTCGTTCCGCTTCGGCTCGTTCCGCCTCGGTCTGTTTCTCCCGCAAAAGCCGCTTGTATTCGGCTGCTTCGCTGTTCGATTTGGATAAGGCGGTTTTGAGCTTCGTTACATCTGCCGGTTCGGTCTGTTCCACTTCGATCTCCTGATTCAGCAATGCGGCCACCTTTTCGTCAGCGGACAGATTGTCGAATCCTTCAATCTTGGAAGGGTCGATCTTGTACTTGTTAGCCATATTCAGTTCCTTTCGCGCTTGTTAAAGCGGATCACCCCGCTATGTTTTCTGTTTGTTTAGGAAGTTTTCTTCTCCCGTAATGCGCTTTTTAGACAGCATCACCGCTGTTTTATGTCAAAGGCTTTATGCCATTGATAGTGAAATGCGACATCTGCATCCACAGTTATTCTGTGGATCCGTAAAGTCGCCGGGGTATCGAGCCGAATCATTATCGAACGTGAAGAAGCGGCTGTTTACCGGTACGCTCATCCCTTCTAAATATTGGTGGGTGTCCCTTACGCGATCATCAGCCATAGTCACCCATGTCTTCATCATGGCCGGTTTCGGTGAGCCGTCTTCCGGTTCCTCGTCTTCCGCCCGCTCCCCGACATTTAGAATCGAATCGTTGTAGATCCGGTTCATATCTGTATCGACCACGCGGATCACATCGTCTACCGTTCCGTTCTCGTCATCGAGATATTCCGTGATGCGCTGTTCCCAATTCTTCCCGGCTACCACTTTGAACACAGCGCGGTTCATATCGTCCGTATCTATGTCTATGACGCGGTTCGGCCCTTCCTGCTCCGGTTCGATTTGGTCAACCACATCTGACCCGTACAGCATTGTGTTGGCAGCTTCGTTGCCGAACATATAGGCCATAATCAGCATTTCAAGGATCTCGTCGATGATGTACGGTTTGCGCTGCTTGCGTTCTTCCGGACCGGCCTGGAACGTATCGTCCAATTCGGAACGGAGGACGGCAAGCTGGTCGAACGGAGGCAAGCGGTCCATTACACGCTACCGCCGGTCACGTTTTCACCGTTGTTGTTATCCTCTTCGATAACCACGGCCTCACCCTGACCGTTCCCCTTCTCCTCCGATTTAACCGCTTGGGATGGATCCCCCCATATCATTTTCAGATACGGTTCAGACATCTTCACATCGGAAACAGGATCATTCGATACGCCCGATTTGGTGAACGCCAGTTCGGGGTGCATACCGGCGGCCAGCATCGTCTGCAACGCCTGTGCCTTGCTCTGGACCCCAGCCGTTTCGTTCCTGACAATCGACAATTCAAAGTCGATAGGCTTTATGTCAAGCAGACCCATGCGGCGCAGAACATCCGTGAAAATCAAATCAAACAGTTCATTCGACTTGAAGAAAAGCTCTTCTGTCTGCCGTGCTGATGCAGCTGCCTGTTCCCAACCGTTGTTGAAGATTGCGGCCCGTCCGGTCGAATCGTATGCCCCAGCACCCTTCCGTGCCGTCATTGGCATGGCGCAGACGAGCAGAACCTTGTCGTACAGATCGTCAATGAGGGTCTGCGTCTGATCCTGGTTAAGTTCCTCGGACAGAATCTTAAAGTCTGCCTTGTTCTCACCAATGGACTTCAGCGCGATCATTCCGGCCTGTTTAATTTGGTTGGCCGTTGTTCCATCCTCAAACTGGCAGTTGACCGCAACCGCAATACTCTGAATAAACTGCTCTACGCCGTCAACGCGGTTGCTCTGCACGTTGTTGATTTCGTCCAAGAGTGAAAGCGCACCCTCAAACGCGGACATATTGACGGAGTTGTACCGGTATTCAATGATGGGGATGTGGCCAAGTGTGTTCGGCTCCACGCTGAGTACGCTGGTTGCTACACATGACCAATTCGGATATGCCGTTGTTTTCAGCCCCGTATAACGACCGAAAAGCCGGTAGACCATGCTGTCGGTAAACACATCAACGTACATATCGTCGTTGAGTACCACGATGTTGCAAGCATAGGCCGGTCTGCTGCCAGGGCGCATGGAATAAACAACAAACGCACTACGCGGATCTACTGCGTATGCCTTTACCGGGACATCCGGATCGCCGGTTGCCTCGACGAACAGTTCAGCCTTTCCGACCGTATGGAACCAGTTCGCCAGCTCGTTGTCCGCATTCTGCTTTCCGGACCGATACAGATATTCGTTTAGTTTGTTTACCTTGCTCTTTACGCCGGGTCTGCGGGAAATATAGTTGTTTTTTTGCTGGAACAGGTATCCGTCCTTAAATTCAACAATCTCCTGCGCGTGGTTTTCGACCACTTTGTTGAGAATAAACTCGTTCCGGTCTTTCGTCCTGTTCAGCACCGGCTGGAATCCGCGCCGATACCAATACAGATAGTCCATCTCCATTACGTTCTGAAGGTGGAACGCGATGGCACGGTTCACTTCTGTCACGACATTTTCGGGTGTGAGTTCTTCGACCGCCGTGAAAATATCACGCCGACCAAACAGGAAATTATCGATCATGCCGGGATGACCGGTTGTAATTGCGGTGTTGTTGTTCTCTTCCAAATCGTGGGGGCCGGTCTATGTTTTCCTCCGGACCGGCACGGAGGCTCATGGAGGGATGCAAGGAGGTCACATGAAGAAGGACGGAATATGCGGAATAAGCAAAGGTTTGCCACCTTTACGCCTATATTTTACGGTATACCCCTTTCCAAAAAAATGGGTGCAATACCTGTCTAATTTGACATTCTTGTGAAAATGGGTATAAAAAATAGGCCCTGTTATGGGCCTTTATAATTCTGAATTGTTTTTTTGTTTTTAGAAGGGCCGTTTCATTACTTTTACGGTGTTCAGATCGGACGATGCGATCATATCGACGAACATTGCCAGTACATCCGCCACATCATCGTGCTTGTTCTTCCCCGCCATTGTGTATCCGATCATCTGGTTCATGGCGGTCCGGTACTCTTTGTTCTGTGCTTTATCGTCCCGGAACAGAACGTGCGACTTGACCCATCCGGAATTGGTCTGGATCCGCGCCTCTTTGTTCGTTTGGGTCCATTTCGTGGTGATCGTTGTCACTCCGCCCAACTCGCGCACCCGTTTCTGCACATCGGCAGCAAACAGCGTACCCCCCCGATTTGATTCGATTCGGCATATACGCACCTTCCGGTCCACCAGCGCACGGACTACCTTCTCCAGGAGAATCTCAACCTTTCCGTTATCGCATACCCAGCAATCAAGATAGTAGTCCTGCCCGTATTGGTAGAATACCGGCATGGCCAAGTAATCGTCGCCCTGTTCCTTGGTGTCGCAGATCGCCATGATGCTGTCCGGTTCGACTTCGGGGAGGGAGAAGTAGTACCGGAGTTCTTCAGGATCGTATAGGCGACCTTCCCTCTCGATAGGGATTCCCTGGTATAACGCCCTCCAGCTCGGTTCGTCCATGATCTCCCGCTGCTGTTTGTACATATCCGTAGTGAAACCAAGCCCATACGGATAGTCAAAATTGCTTTGGTCGTTGTCGCTCATGGCGGGAAATACCATAAACTTCGCTTTCTTGTCGCCGTCATACTCCTGTTGTAGCCGCCCGATTGGGTCCCAAATGCTCCATCTGGTCGCCACATGAAGTTCTACGCAGTTTCCAATCTTACGCTGCCGCAAATCGGTGTAATACTGCTGCCACAACTTGTCCAGCCTGTCCCGCGACATAGCGGTTTCAATACCATCGATAAGGTCATCACAGTACAGCAACCGGCTGCACCGCACCTTACCGGCGTTTCCGGAGCCGATTGAGCTAAACTCAAATGTTTCAAACCGCTTCTGCGCTTGCAAATCAATTCGGAGTTCTTTTGCCGAATATCCTACGACCGGAGCAAGAGGGAACACATCGTTATATAGATATTCACCCTCTTTGTCCAGGACCCGAAGCAGTTCCTCAAAGATGCCGTGGAGTAAACTGTTTGAATGCGATCCGCCCAGGACGGACAATTCAGGGTTTCGTCCGCCTATCCAGGACAGGAAGAAGATGCTCAAGGTCGTTTTGCCCACACCGGGAGGGCAGCTTACCGTCAGCAGATCCAGTTCGTGGTCGGCAAGCTGCTGCATAGCGTCGGCAATCGGTTTAAGCTGTTTCCGTCTCGGTTCGTAAAACTTCTTCTTGGCCGGTCTGTTAAACTCCAGGTAGCGGCAGTAGCAGTCGAATTTGTACTTAGCATCCAACAGCAAGCTGCGCTTGTATAGTTCGACCGCATCCGGATCGCCTTTCTTCGTTATCAATTCGGCACACGACTTGCGGATCTCCGAATTGTACCACGCTGCCGATTTAAAATTGTCCTGGTCGAACACAGGCTCACCGTCAACGATCACCGCGTCCTCGACTTGCAACTGCCGGACCAAATCGAACACATCGTTCAGCCCTTGTACCTTGGTCGCCGCCGTCCGCATGATCCCGTTTATCATGCGTTCGGTCGAATTTCTCGGTTTGGGTAGTTTGGTTGCCATTCTGTTATGCCCTCTTATACCGCGCAACGTGCTTCATTATCCGGTCTTTTCCTATCTTCTGCGCCTTATCTCTGCTGTCAGTAAGAACGTATGTGTAATATACTTCTTTGCCCTTTAACCCTTTTACTTTTGTTACGGATGTGTTGTAAATGTTGTAATCCGAATAATCTTCTCTCACATCGGTTATGTTCCCATCCTCCATCCGCACATAATATAGTTCCTTGCCTAATATGATCTCCCCGGCTTCATATTCTTCAATTCGGGCATCTCCGTAAAAATCATCATTACTCTTGAATCGTTTTGCTAATTGATTCGCCACGTTCTTGTCCGCCGTCAACGTGATAATGTGATAGTCGGAGTAATCGCCCCGCGTTATTGCGTATAATTTCAAAATGTTCCCCTCCCCGCTAAAATGAAGTCCAGTTCAGATTAACCCAATTCGGAGCGATGTCACCGATACCGAATGTCCTTATCTCCGGGCAGACGGTCCGCGTACACATAGTTCATGAAGTCATCGTCATCATCAGGAATGTCGTGCGTATCCACCAACGGCCTGATCTCTTCAATAATAGGCTGGTGCGCTCCCTTTACCCAATGCCCGTCCTTGCCGTATTTGTAGTACCCTTCGTAGGTCTTCCGGTTCTCTTTCAGCGACCGGATCTGATAGAACCGGAAGTGCTTGCCGTTCCTGGTCCGATACCCACGGTCGTTCAGTTCGTCGGCAATATCATTCATGGTCCAACCGCTGTCAAGCAGCTTAAAGACAAGTTGGACTATCTTGGCCTCTTCTTCGTTCACAACGAGCCGCCCCGACCCTCTCGTTGACGAATACCCATACGGAGCCTGACCACCGGCGTACCCACCCGCATTGGCCTTGACCGACCGACCGGATCCAGTTCGGAGTGCGATGTTCCGACGCTCCTGCTCCGCAACGAACAGCATCAGGGCGCGGTAGACCGAAGCAAGACCGTATTGGTCATCATCGAATTTTTCCTTGGTCGAGATTAGTTTGATGCCGCGCTTCTCCAGGAGGAACAGGAAGTAAAAGTACAGCTTTATGTCACGGGCGATCCGGTCCGACTTATACGCAATAACCGCCTCAATCGGGGGATTCAGCACTTCATTGTCATAGAGTATTTTGTTCCACTCCGGCCTACTCTCAATCGTACCGCTTATGGTATCATAGTACCACCGGTCTATAACGAAGTTGTTAAGCTCACAGAATTTCAGAATTGCATCTCTCTGCACCTCTGCACCGTACTTATCGTCTGCGTCCTGCCCCTTCGTGCTGACCCGAATATACCCGACAGCATGACGCTTGTTCAGCTTGGCCAGCTCTTCCTGGTACGCCCGTTCCGCTTCGTCACGCTTCGCCGCGAGTTCCTCAACACGCTTCTGGAACGCTGTCTGCCGTTTGGACCGGACCGGTTTATCCAGTTCGGGGTTGTCATCCTCCGATTTGATTATCTCGGCATAGTCATCTTCGGGATTGTCTACTTCGACCGACCCATGCATTCCGAATTCGGTTTCTCCGCCCAGGGCCGCATTGAAGTCGATAGATCCGTCTGCGGACGGGGTATTCAATTTGGATGATACGGTTCCGTCCTGCTTCGGCTGCTCCGATACGATGCCGACCGTGATCGCGCCCTTTTCGCTCATGTTGTTGCCCTCCTATGCGTTGCTAACAAAGAATCTTTGTGGTTATTCCGTTTTCAACAAGTTTATTTTGTTGCTTCTGACCGTCCCGAACGGCCAATTTCTCTCCATCTGAGGACATTATAATCTACGCATATCTACTTGTCAAGCTGATTAGATGTACTTTTTTCAGCTTGCCCCGATCCGACCCTCCCCGCACCTCTCCATGTAGGGACGGGGTGAATCATTCTGACCAATCTTAGCCCAGAATGCGCCTATTTTCCAGGAAATTTAGGCATGGCGGGCTGGGGCGAACTATCCGCCTCCGATCAAGCTGCCTGGATCCCGAAAGCTATCATTTCAAATCGGTGGATAAGCAGTTTTTTCACCCCGCTCCGCACCGGGTCGAGGTGTAACAAGCGTACAGGCAAAAAAGTCAAATCTATTACGTTTGCTGTACGCCAAAAAACATACGCAATTCCTAACTAAATAAATATATTTTTATATAATGTAATAAGTGTAATAAGTAAATATTACCATATCATATGCGAGGAACGGTGTTCTCTTATACGCGTATATAGGGCGTGCGCGGCAAGATGACTTGTTACACCTCGGAAGTGGCAAAAATATCACGGAATAGCGTCACTTTTTGCGTATCAAATGTACAGCAAGGGTGCTGTACGCCCCCTTTCGACCGTTCCGATTTGGGTCGGTTTGGGTTGAGTAGCGTTATTAGACGAAAGGGACCGTGGCGGGACGGAGGGGGGTAACCCCGACCCAATTCGACCGATCCCATCCCCCTCCGGTCCCCTCGATCCGCAACCGGCGGTTGATTCCAGGTTGAGCCGATCCGGGGCGGCAGCTCATACACAAAACCGGCGGATCCGCGCCCTTTTGTCTCGCTTTGGGAGACTTACATACATCCAATCAAGATTCGGCATGCAAATTTCAGTTGACAGCAGCGGCCGGGGCTGTATACTGTCGGTAGAACCGGACCGGCCGCGTGGTTACCTTACCGAACTAAAGTGAACCGGACCGCAACGAAACAAATCATTTCACGGAGGCGGAAAGCAATGAACATTACCTTTTACGAAATCAAGATCCAGGGCGCAAGAACAAAGTATGCATTCACCCGGGACGACGCGGATCGAATCGCGGCGGCCGCGTCGAATGAAACCGGGGGGAAAACCGTTGTTTATTACGACGGACAAGTGCTATCTGAGTATGCGGATGGTTGGATTGAGTATTATTGGCGCTATGATATGCCAATAATGAAGGCCAAATAATGCAATAGGAAAGCAGCCCGGCCCGCGCAAGCCTGGAAAACGAACGCGGACCGGACCGGAACACAACAACCCGAAACAAGGCGGGCCGCTGCTATTCAATATGATACAGCGGTCCTCCGGAAAAGACAACAACAAAAAATTTTTAGGAGGATCAAAAACAATGGAACGCAACGAAAAAGTGAACGCTATTATTGAGTGGTTTGAGGACAACGAGGATGTTTTTAACGAGTGTATTGAGGATTTGGACAGCTACAAGGGATATTTGGGCGATGATCGTTATTACAGCATGGACGAACTGAACGACCTATACAGCGGCACGGACCCCGTAGACCTATTAAACCGGGCATATTTTGGACACGACGCGGAAACATGGCATACGGATAGTCACGGGGAAAAGAAATATGGCCCATTCAATCCTAATCGCAACTATTTCACTTTTAATGGATATGGGAATTTAGTTAGTGCGGACTATAAAGATTATAGCGCGTTCCTGGACGAATACGCGGTGGAAAATATGGCGGAGAACCGCGGCTATATTTATGGAATCGACAATGACCCGGAATTGCGCGACTTGTTTGACGCGCTGGAAGACGAAGAAGACGAAGAAGAACAGGAGGCGTAAACAATGAACATTGAAAAACAGCTTGATAAAATCGGCGTAAAACATCATGTCGTTACAATTACAAATTATAGCGGATCCGGAGAGGATACAGCGGGGATAATGGTTTATCATGAATACAACGGTTTATATCCGGATAAAAACGCCCTGGAAAAGCACAACGCCGTCATGAATATAGCGGGGCGGGCCGGTTTACACGCGGAGCAGCGCGGATATTACAATGCGACATTGATTTATATGGGGGTGTAAAAAAATGAAAGTCAATCTGAATGATCGTTTTGTGTTTGGCCTGGAAATAAAGGAAAAAAGCGGCCTTGCGTTTTACAGCATGGGAAAAACAGAAAGTATAGATAAATTCTTGTCTTTTTCCCAATATCTACTTGATAATTTTTCCGGACCCGATAAAATAGTCGTGATTCATACCGGAACGCAAAAAGTAATTGACTTTGACGGTTTTATGAAAACAATCGGCTTAAAAAAGCAGCGGGGCGCGATATGATAAAATTCATTTTACTATTGCCATTAAAAATCGTTGGTTTGTTGTTTGTAGCAATCGGGGCGGCCATTGACAAGTCAAACCGGCGCAAGCTGGAACGGGAAAAGCAAGCAGCGCGGGCCGATGTGGAACGGCAAAAAGCAATGAAAGCAGCGGCCACCCGAATTGAAAAAGAAAAGCGCGAAAAAGCGCGGGCGGATAGAATAGCGCAAGCGGACCGGCGGCGGGCGGAAAAAGAAAAAGCAGCGGCGGACCGGAAACGGGCGGCGGATCTGGAACGGAAAAAAGCGTTGCAATTCAAGGCGGCGCAAGCTGGAACGGATATAGTACACTATGAGCAGCAGCGACGCGAACTGCTAAAACTATATGACGAACTGCAAAAACAGTTTGACGCGGCGGGGACCGATAAACAAAAAGAGATTGTTTTTAGAAAACAGATCGCCTTGAATAATCAAATACGCGGAGTAGATCGACAAATAGAAAAAGCACAATTCACAATAAATCGGGCCGGTTAAAACCGGTCCTTTTTTTATTTACTCCGTATTGATAGCAGCGGCGACGCTGCTTTATTTTTGATTGTTTTCAGGCTGTACAGATCGCCACAAAACGCCCGTTTACAGCTTGCCAATAATCCAATACGGACCGGACCCGGAAAAGCCAAAATAAAGCCGTTCAAACGGTTTACAGGCGCATTGTATCAACGCGGCGCGGACAGTGAAAAACAGGGCGTTGCCGTATAAGGCACAAAATGGCCGCTAAAATCCATTTTGCCGTTGCGCGGCTATACTTATACTAAACCATATCAAAAAGGCAAAATAAAGCCGTTTTAAGGCTTTACAGGGCCATATCGCTATTATTTACGCCGTTGCGCCGTGAACCGTTCACCGCCGAATTGCATAAACCCATTTTGCAAATGTTCATAATTTGTTAATAATATATAATTTACGTTGCAAGCCTGGAACGGACCGGACCGGCCCAATCAACCACCGGTTGAGCCGCCGCTCTTTGCACCGATTTTTTGGCCTAAAATCGCCCTAAAAAGTCCCTTTCTGCGCCTTTCTGCGCTTTCTGGCCTTTCTGCGCTTTCTGTGTCTTTCTGTGCTTTCTATGATTTCCACAATTTTTGTAATATTAGGCGCAGTACGACCAACCTGTTCTGTGCTGTTCGGCATGGTTCACCGGATCTTCCCATCACGATTTGAACGGCATGGTGCGACCGGCCCCAAATAATCCAATACGCTGCGGGGCGCGATGCACCAAATTGTTGCACACGGAATCAGCTAAAATATGCTCGATTCGCACATGATTCCCTTAAAAATATGCCGTATTTGAGCGAATCAAGGCATTACGGAACGGATCTTATCAATCCGAATTGGTTTGTTCCCCAACAATGCGGTTCAGTTCGGATTGGGGAATAACCTGGCCATACCTCCCCTACCATACCTCCCCTACCTCCCCTATACTACCTCCCCTACCCCCTCCTACCCAATACCACCCCATACCAAATCGGACCACACGCCCTGTCTTTCTGCGAATTGTGCATAATAAAACTGCCCCAACCAATTCGGTCAAGGCAGTTCGGTTTGACTATGTTGCATTCCGTAATGGGGTAGTTAAAGTAGGGTCACTCCATAGCCGTTACGACCAACGCTATCAGCAACAGTATAATACTAACGCATAAGGCTATAAAGCATATCAGCGCAATCCATGCGCCAAGAATCGGGAACACAAGATTAACCAAGTACCCGACAGCAATCCCTATTAGTCCGCCAAGTGCCATTACAGTACCAACCAGAAACACTTTATCGCCTTTCATTCTTCCTCCATTTCATCAAGCAAACCTAATTGGTTCGGGTCCTTCGGATCATTGCCGATCCACCAATCAAAAATGTCCTGCCCCGTTCGCCAATTTAGCCGCGTTTCCAGCCGCCGTTCCAGCCGCCGTTCCATCATTTTGTCGAAGCATCGCAAATACTGTTCTTTGTACTTTGGATACTTCTCAAAGTCCGCAAGCATTCCCGACTTTCCACCCATCGGACATCCAATACATCCAAGCCTGGTTTCTCCCTGGTCGTACAGTTCGCAATACGGAACATGGTACTTTCTGATAAACTCCCAAACATCCGCATCCGACCAATCGATAATAGGATTTACCAATGTCTTTCTGGTCCTAAAGCACACTTCGACGGCCCGTCTTGCATCATCGTTATCGTCGTTCAATACCACCCCCCCGATTTGTTGGTGTAAAATTTGTGTTCTTCACTTCCTCGATTTGGTCCGTTCCCTTCGGTGTTATCGTGACAACTCCCTGGTTTGCTTTTCTGCTCACGCTTTCTGCCCACCTTACGCCGGTTATCGTGACCGTTCCTTTACCGGACGATTCTTTCAGCTTTTTACAGCAGTACCGGGATAACCTGGTCGGCGGAATCGAGTTGGTTTTCAGTAGCGTCCACATCGAAACCGGTTTCCCGTTCTTATCATGCGGAATATCGAAACTTACTTCCGGATGCTGCTTCTTTATAAAACGGACCAGTTCGGGCGGATCTACGCTGGTTACATTGTAGTGCGCTTCAAAGTTCACACCGGCCATTTTCGCCAGTTCCAGTATTACGCACGAATCCTTGCCTCCGGAAAAGGCCAACCAGTACGGACGGTCTTTCGGTTCAAACGCCCGGAGCCGGTCTATTGCAATTTGAACCTTATCTATCGTATTGAATAGCGTTTGCTCTATTAGTGCCATTCTACCCTCCTGTTCCATGCTTCCATAGCTTCTTCTTTCGTTTCAAATACGGCCCCAATCATATAGCTTGCAATACACCACAGATTGGTACACTCCACCTTGTATGGGCGTGGGCCAGTTCGCTCGTTCCATCCCCCGATGAAATCACCGCCCTCTAAAACACCGGGACTACCGCAAAACGGACACGGTTTCAGTTCGCTCATTCTGACCTCCTACTCCATAATAATATCCGCATACTTTTCCGCGATCTCCCGTTTCGACCGCATCTCACCCAGCGGGTCACCCGGCACGACGATATGCTCCGTAGCGTCACGCAGTCCGTCATAGTTCTTCTGCCAGAACATTCCGGTGCTGGGCGTAAGCTGACCGTCCGACATGAGCGATTCACGATACCCGCCGCAGATCATCTTGACTTCTTCCAGCAGATCCTTCTGTTCCTGCGTACCGTGTTGCATAAGCTGGGATACCTTCGTTGCGGTAAGTCCCATCGACATATACGCATTCATGTTGGACAGCTTATTATTGGTCTGTGCGGCCAGTTCGACATAGGCGTAGAAACGCATCCTAAGATCGTTCACATCGTTCCGGTCCGCACCGCGTCCGATAGCTGCAATGGCCAGTACGAAGTTAGCGTACCTCGCGTTCTTTCGGCTTGCATCGACTTCGTTGATCCGTTTAGCCATGCTCTCGATGGACATTCCGCCCGCCATGTTGATGTACGTATTGAGCTGGTCCACCGTGACGATTGCGGTCCCTCGTTCCCAATGCCGCCGTTCGTCTTCCGTTGCGGAATTTTCCAGGTACTCCGATACGCCCCTTACGTGTTTGGGTTTGTTCTTTCTGCCCCAGGGCCGACCGGGGCCGCGCTTTTCCGGCGTTGGTGTCCAGTCCGCAGCGGCCTGTTCTGCGACGGCAAGGTCGATCTGCTCCGGTGCGGTCGGTTCGGGCTGCTCCGAATTGATTATGTCAGTTTGTTTCTGTTCCATCTTTTATTCCTCTAAACACTATAACCATACTTGGAAACGGTGCGTTCTGATTGGATCCGCCAAACCGGAGCCGTCCACGCACGAATTGAATTGATACATTTGGTTTCTGCCAAACGTATTGGTGAAACCATTTCGTGTCGGTCCGTGCCGGTACAAGCATAACGGTCGTGGTTCCGTTCTGCTGTTCTTCCGTTGCTTTCCTGCACCACTCGATGATGTTTGAGTAAGGCGGATTGCACCAAATCGTCGCCCCCCCCACGAATTTTTCAAACCGTCCTGATCCGAATTGAAAAACCGGTCGCATTTTGCGTTCTGCTCCGTGGCGCACACATCCAGATCGAAGTGGTATATCCGGTTCAATTCGTCGAAGAAGTCCTGCGGCGTTTCCCATTCATCCGTGGCGTGTGAGAAGATGCCTTTCGTTGTGTTCATACCAGATCAGGCGGATCGCTCTCATGCCACCCCGCACTCCTTTCCCCGTCCGGTCCGAACAGCACCTCCACGGTCGCATCCTTATGGATCTGCATAGTCGGCCAGGTGAACCCCTCGTCGTGCCGCTGCCCCGTTGCCGGATCGTACCAGGCGAATCCGGGTACTCCGTCGATGGTCAGGACGGTGCAATGATGGAAGACCTGATTACCATCGAATTGGGCAAAATTGGTCAGCTTCAGTATGTCCTGCCTGTTCAGTTCGGTCAGACTGAATGCGGACCGTTCCGGAACAGGGTTGTCTGATTTGAATTTATCGTATGGGTGCATTATGATTGCTCCTTTCCGTCCATCCGTGCGCCGCAATGCGGACAAAACTCTGGAAAATCCGCTTCTTCTGGCATCTTCGGTTCGTCAAGTCGCAGATACGATTCCGTCTGTCTGTGACAGCAGGAGCATCTGTATACGGGTTCATAGCCCTTACCATCGTTCTCCAAGTTATAGGTGAACGCTCCATCAATTATCCACTCCCCATGCACCACCGGCACGGCATCGATGGTGGGGAGCCTGTTTATCTCTCGCTCCAGCTCCGCACAATTCACATCGGCATCTTCGATAAAAGAATCCTCAAAGAAACACGATATAACACCAAGCACATCGCCTCTGTCAATCAGTTCGCTCATTCCTGCACCTCCATCAATGCGTATGTATCCCCATAGTAACAATGTCTGCGATTTCTCAAGAGTATTATCACGGCCTTTAGTAAAGGCAATCTCGTTGCTTCTCCTTTATCGTGTGTCCATACGTTTTTCCGTACATA
>JAEIGA010003035.1_pt1 | contig 26435 bp, 15 predicted proteins | sample 9270691 | NCBI WGS metagenome assembly JAEIGA01 (sample SAMN17057246, study PRJNA624740) | gut metagenome | biome: biome; isolation source: fecal sample | host: Bos grunniens | place: China: Xizang | collected 2019 | reverse complement strand
TGGATATTGATTACGGCATTTTTCATTGTTTGAAATTCGCCCGCTGAGATAGTCGGAACAATACTCGTCGTACCATGCTGTAAATGATAATCACAGCCCTTTATTACGTCCTCCACAGAGCTATTCATAAACGCGTATCCGCCTGCCCCGTGCGTGTGCATATCGATAAATCCTGCGCTTACGTATTTGCCCGTATAATCGTATTCTTTCTCTACGGGCTTTTCTTGTTTGGTTACTTCCGCGATTTTTCCCTTTTCTATGTACACGTACCCGTCAAACAAGCTTTCGCCTACGATAATTTTATCGCTTTTTATCTTTATCATAATAATTTAGAGCTTTGGTCGTCTAAGTACAATTTTGCATTCTCGTGCGTGCGCAAAACGCTTGCAGGACAATGTTCGTCGATACTGCCATTCAACGTTTCATATACCGCTTTTGCTTTTGTAGGCGCAGGCACGATACAAAATAAATACGGAGCGCGTACAAGCGTGGGTACGGTCAAAGTCATAGCATGCGTAGGTACTTTGTCGATACTTGCAAAGCAACCGTCGTTGACTTGTTGTTGACGGCATACCTCGTCCAACTTGACAGGCTTTACCGTCTTCTTATCGTTAAAGTCCGCTACGGGCGGATCGTTGAACGCGATATGTCCGTTTTCGCCGATACCCATTATCACGATATCCGTCGGGTTTTTGTCTAACAATTTGCCGTATCTTTCCGCTTCCTTTTCAGGGTCGGTTGCCGTGATATCTATGTAATTTACGCTCTTGAACGGAACAAGCCCGAAAATATGGTCTTTCAGGAAATTGCCAAAGCCTTGGGGCGCATTCTTATCTAACCCGATATATTCGTCCATATGGTAGGCATTTACTCTGTTCCACTCAATTTCTTTATCTTCTACAAGTGCTTTCAATACGTCGTTTTGTGAAGGCGCTGCGGCAAAAATCATGTTGATTTCCGACTTTTTAGAAAGCAATTCTGCGATTTTTGCTTTGATATCCCTTGCCGCCGCTTCGCCCATAAGCGTGCGGTTTTCATAGATTTCTACAGTTAATTTATCTTTTTTATACGTTCTCATATTATTCTTTCCTTATTGAGAGTTCTTTTTTTACTTATCAAACAAAATTTTCACCGTAGCATCTGTTGCGCATTGGAATGTTAACTTATTTTCACAATATGCAAAAGCACTCTCTTTCCCATTGATTTTAACAGATTTAATTTTACCCGAAACCAACATTTCAGCATTTTCATTTCTCTGCATATCAAAAGCGATTATGTTTCCATATTGTTTTGCATTGCAAACCTTAAAGGTCGTATCATAAATAGCGTATTTTCTTACCAAATTTATCGCATACAACTTACTCTCATGAGGTTTCAACGTGATTTTCAAGCAATCCGAAACTTTTATCTGCTCACCACTCCAAATATCTGTAAATATAAAATCCTTTTCATTAACAGCCATATCGCCCGGGGAAATAGCAAACTCTTTTTCCTGCTCAGAAAAATTAAAAACCGCAACCGTTCTAATCGGCATAAAGTTTTTACCACTCTCCGTTGAAAAGAATGGAGTCAAGCAATACATAATTTCTGGAATTTGATTCCCTTTTTTTCTGTAATCAAACTCCAAAAAATATACATCCTGACCGTTATTGATATTGCATGTTGCTTTTTGTAAAATTTTTAATCGTTTTTGATTGATTTCTTCTTTCGCATAGCGACCCGACAATTCAACCATCGAATGAGTAATCATAACAAAATTAACCCACAAAAGAAAATCATCGTCAGAAAGCCCGTCAAGCAAGCCAATCGCGTCGCTGTTGGGTACGAATAAGTCCCCCGTATGCGTTGCGAAACACGCACAGCCCCAAAGTATCGTGGTTTTTATATGATCCCAATTCCCCGAACCTACGTCGATACCATATCTATAATTTGTAAAATCTTCTCCTAAAAATGGATTCCCTAATACGATGTCACAACCCGTTTGCAAATACCCGTCCGTAGGCAAGCGTTTACGCAATTCCTGTGTCCACCAGCGACGGTATTCATATCCCGACTTGTCTTGATTTTTATACAAACGACTACTCTCTTCATATGGATAACTCCAAAAATCATGTTTTACCGCATCAAAGCCGTAATCTAAAATCAATTTATCTAGCGCGGACGTCATATATTCCCGTGCTTCGGGTATGCTAGTATCCAGCGGATGACGTTTTGTCATTCTCAAACTGTAATCACTAAACCATTCGGGATGTTCACGATAGATTTTCGATTTTATAGAACATGCTCCCCCTATCCAAAGCCCAGGGCGCAACCCGATTTTACGGATTTCGTCCGTAAATCCTTTTAAGCCATAGGGGAATTTCTCATAATCAATCCCGTCGTTTTCATACGGCACTCCAAGACCATGGGCAATAGATTCCTTTTCGACTTTGATGTGTACCGCGTACCCATCGTCAAGCTGAAACCACTCCACCGCGGGGAAATATTTCTTAACTGCTGCCGCCTCTTTTAAAAGCATATCGTGAGAAACGTTTCGGTAAATTCCGTCGTTCCAAGATCCCCAAACAAGACTATGACGATTGATCGCGCTCGCACCATATAATACGGGCAATTTTTCTCTTAAAACAGTAGTATACCCATCGAAAATTTTATTGTAATCATCGGCGTGCTCCGTTTTTCCAAAATACCATTCATCCACAAGCGTACGCCCGCTTTCCACCTCTAAATAATCAATCGCTTTAAAGGACGATAATACGTTTAATTGCACGCCAGTTGAAGAATGTTTTACAATATAATTATGATAAAAAACTTTTTGAGAGAGCGTTCCGTGAACCAAGCCAACGTTGGATTTATAGTTGCCAATCAAGATTGCAGGAAAGGGTTGATACGGACTATTGTTAATTCTCTCTGAAACCACCCCTGGATCGGACCAACGGTTGTTCGCAACTACATCGAACTCCGAGTTCATTGCGTCAGCTTCCGTTCTAACGTAATCAATCGGGAAGGTGTAAGTTTCGTAAATCCTCGGGTTTTCGATACTATAAAAATAATCGTCTTTCGGATTTTTACCAAAATCTATTCCGTCTATCGCAACTTTTAATTCCTTAACCTTCAATTTTCCTTTGGCGGTGTTTTTAAAAGCACGCCGAACGGTCATTCCATTATCCAACAATTTTATAAAAAACTCGTCGCTAAACGTATCATTTTGCGTGTAAAGACGAATTCCATTCGCCAGTTTTTCCGATTGATAATTTTCTTTTACTTCAATATCTCCATCCAAAATTACCGATGGAATTAGCATTATATTCTTTTGGAAAAGATTAGCATCTAAAAATTCTTTAATGTCCATTTTTGTCACCTTTAAGAAGATACAACCACCCGCTATTGGATGTCGTAAATAGAATAAATTCGAATATTTTCAGGGCGCCCTTGAAGTATCCGTACGGTTTTTTTACCTTTTTCCATATCGAAAAAATTATCATCCAAGACCAAATCCCCATCTCTATTTTCAATGAAAACAGACTTTGCATACGCCAAACTATGTACTGTAATTTCGTCGCCTTTAATTTCGAATGACAGTTTTGGATTGGAAAAACGATAATATTTCGGAAAAGTAAACAACACCGTTCCAAAGGAAACTTCATCGCCCCCTATCTCTAATGAATAGGATAAATGTACTCTCGTGGAATCTATATTACCAAAATTTAATTCTTGCAATTTTTGCAGAGACAATGCTTGAACTTGTAAAGTTTCGCGTCCTGATTCTAACAGCTTACTACTCTCATCGCGCAACTCCCATTTTACTGTGGCAACTACATTTTCAGTGGTATCGTTCGTAATACAGAATTTCGCCGATTTTGCATCTATATATGTCCCTTTCTCAGTATTGATAAAAGGTTTATGGGTAACATCACCAAGCTCTTCACACGAAAGCAATACAGGCGCATAAAAACGTCTTGCGAAATAGTGCAAAGCCTTATACCTACCATAATAATCAATGCTTGACCAAGAAATTCCCGGCCAAATATCATTCAATTGCCAATATAGCGTTCCCATACAACGTCCGCGATTTCTGCGGAAATGCTCTACTCGATATCTAACAGATTCAGCCTGCAACAGCTGCGAAGCGTATACAAGCATCTTTAAAGAAGTCGGATGCAAAAAATTCCTAGATAAATATTTTGCAATAATCTCATTCCCACCGTTGGATCTTTGATGTTTTTCCATGATGAGGCTGAACGCATTTCTATCCTCCAAGTCCGTAAAGCTTTCTATGGTTTGCATACAGGGAAAAGATTGAAAGCCAAATTCACTTATGTACCGAAAAAATTTATTCCGACATAAAGTATATTCCGTATTCCAATAATGGCTGTCGCCACAGTTTTCATCGTTGGGATTTTCAAACCCTCCAACCGAAGTCGGCGAAGAAGATACATACGCTAAATACGGAGCAACTTCTTTTACCGTTTTGGGAATCAAATCTTCAAACATACGGATATACTTCGCCCGTAAATACGAAGCGTCGTTTCGTTTCGACAATTGCATATATTCATCAAAATGCCATTCAATTTCGTTGTTTCCACAAATGAGTCCCAAGCATGCGTGATGACGAATACGTGTTAAATTTTGCCGAATCTCTTTGAGTATACTATCCATTGCCGCGGCGTCAGGATCGTAAATCGAACAAGCAAACATCAGGTCGAAAAAAACAACAATCCCAAGCTCATCACAAGCCTCAAAAAAAGAATCATCCGGATAAAATCCACCACCCCAAACCCGAATAGAATTAAAATTTGCCTCCTTACACGTTTGCAATAAACGTTTCGTTCGTTGGGGATTGATACGGCTCAATATGTTATCTTCAGGGATATAATCCGCCCCCATTGCAAACATATCTATCCCATTGATTTTATGGTAAAAGCTTTCCCCGAATTCGTCGTGTTCACGAACAAGTTGTAAATCTCTTAACCCAACTGTTAATTTTTTCTCGTCTACGACAATACCATTTTCAATAAGACTGATGACGAACGTATAGAGGTTTTGTTCACCTAAACCGTTTGGCCACCATAACCGCGGATTTTCTATTTTTGTTTCTTGATTGGCAGGAATCTCAAAAAATCCCCCTTTCGGTTCAACGACTTTAATACGTATCTGCGCATTGCCGTCTATCTCGACGTTTGGAGCAACAAAAACGCTGCCATCCGTATGCCTTTGAAGTACATGTACATCTTTGATTTGTGCACTGTCTTTTTCCAATAAATATACGTCGCGCCAAATCCCCATATCGGGAAGCCTTGGCCCCCAATCCCAACCCATCATACTATGTGCCTTGCGGATATAAGGATAGCCTTTCATACAATCATATGCACCAAATAATTCCGCCTGTCTATCCTTCTCTTTGATATACGGATTAATCGGACTGCATAACACCTTCAACGCGTTGTCCCCGTCTACTAAAAGATGTGTTACGTCAAAAATATATTGAACGTGCATATTATCCGTTTTTGCGACGAAAACATCATTTAAATAAATAGAACATAACGTATCTAATCCATCAAAAACAAGAAATGTAGCGTATTCCCCTTTTTTGAAAAAGAACCTCTTTTCAAAAGAGTATTCATGCTCAGCAATTTCCAGGTAAAGATCTTCATTATCTCTATAATATGGGTCGGGTAAAATGTTATTATCTACGTGCAAAAAAGAATACACCGAACCGGGAATATTCCCATTGACATCGTATCCATTGCCGAACATTCTCCATTTCCCATTTAATAAATACTTCTTCATTTTATCTCCAAAGATAATGCACCTATCAAAATAGAATTGATACTATTTTTTATTCTTTCAAGCATTGTATCATTTTAAAAAACTTTATAAAATCATTCATTGCTCGCTTTTAATGCGCCGGCGTCCAATCGCCTATTTCCGCATTGTTTATCCATTTCGCATTTAAAACTATATTTTCATCGCCGAGACTCCAAATTCCCGAAAGCGGAATTTCCTCTCCATTGTATGTCCAACAAGCAAAGGTATGACCAAGAGAATAAGGTGTTTCAAGCGAGTAATTTTCGCCGTATGTTACCGTAACCGATTTCGTTTTCCCGCTGCCATCGTTCCAACTCAGGCAAATCAAAAAGTCCTTTGCTTCCGCAATGACGCCTATCGTCATGCTTTCGGTTACGCTTGAAAAGTCCAATACGCTCCAATAGCAATCTATGCCAATGGGCACATTTTCAATTTGTGGAATATCGGTAAAAGCCTTTCCGTAATCCACGTAAAAAATCTTATCGCTTACTCCGTCCTGCTGAAAGGTAAGACGACATTGCCAAACGGCTGTTAGAGTTATTTCCGCATCCGTTCTCCAAATCCCACTGGTTGCCACATTCGTTTCCCCCATATACCAACCTTTAAAGAACAACCCATTTGAATGTGTAGGTTGCGGCAAAAGATACAGAGCGTCGTATTCCACCGTAATGGTGTCCACAGGAAGCTCCTCGCCGCCATTTTCATCACAAATAATCGTGTATTTTTTTGGAGTTTCGATTGCTTTTACCGTCATATTTTTTGTTATCGAAGAAAACTCCGTCGTATCCCAAACCACCGTGTAACCCGTTTTAGCTTGTGGCACAGGAATATCCGTAAGCGCCGCCCCTTTTTCAACCGTTTTTACGATGTCTTTTACGCCGTTTTGTTCAAAAACCACGGTATAATTCGACGGCTCGTTTTTTTCACCGCCTTGTGTGGAAGAATTGCCATCGCAGGCACACAAGCCCGCAAAGCAAAAAACAAATATTCCAATTAATAATATCTTTTTCAAGTGTTTCATTTTTTGGCCACTCATTTTTAGTTTTCTATTTTTGCGGATATGCAGAAATACATATCCGCAAAAATAAATTTTTAGCTACAAGAATTTAAAGAATTATTTTTGATATGCGAACGTACCCGCCGTTGCATCATACTTCCAAGAACCAACCTGCTTGTCGCCAAACTCCACAACGTCTACATAGCTCGTTACACCCTCAAAGCAGATCAAGGTCATCGTGTAATTGTTATAAACAAACGTAGCCACACCGTCCGTTATCGTTAAGTCGTACGTAGATGTACCTGGACTGTTCTTATAATTCAACGTAACTTTTCCCGCGTTAACAAACGCGTCGTAATTCGTCTTGGAAACCGCCATATAATCCTTACCGTTAGATCTAGCAAATACCATTCGCGTTTCATAAGAAATTACGTGCACGTTTTCCAAAGTAGGAAGAGTTGCGCGATCCGTAGGATAACCAACAACAAATCCCATGTAATTTTCTTGTTTCATTCCGACCGTGCTTTCGATTACCACATCTTTAATTTTTGCGTATTGAGAGTTGGTGGTCATCGTATAGAAAAGCCCCCAGCCATAACTAGCTGCGTCTATGTCTACATCAACATAAATATTTTCTACTGTTGCAATTCCCGCTCCTTTTGCATTAGATTCCATACGATAGCCTAAAAGCGTAGCTCTATTTCCAGTAATGCTAGCATCCAAGAAAGAGAAATTTTTAACCGTCGTTTTGGGACGTAAAATACCGAACAGCCCATAACCCGCTTGTGATGTGAGAGAATAATTTTTGATTGCATACCCGCATCCGTCAAAAGTCCCATAGAAACCTTTATTATTTGTTGCACTAGCAAATGTAAAACCACATTGGTCTGCTGCCAAATCAATATCGTTGCCTAAAACAAAATAACAAGCCTGGCTAGAACTTCCCATATCACCGTTCGTATTAGATTCGCTTTCTCCTGCAAGAGTATAAGTTGCCCCAGGAACAATTGCTTGCAATTCTGCCGCCGTGGTGATTACGTCGGAAACATATTTCACGGGTTGAACGGAAAGCGTTGCATCATCGCCAACCAAAAGCAACTCAAAATCTTCGCCGATTGCATAATCTTCGGTTGCAAGATTGGAAACAGTTAAACCGTTATCCGTTGCGGTCACGCCTTCCAACAATGCGCCGTTCATATATGCTTTATAGGCTACCCCTGACTTTAAGTTCCCAATAACGCCACTGGCATCTTTTTCACTGTAATACGCAGTCTGATTCGTTGCGGTCTGCCCAATATAACTCATCAGCAGGTTTTTCTTTTGCAGTTTTTGCTCTTCAGTTGTCGTCTGACATTCTGTATAGTCTGCACACTCTTCGTGCGTGCATTTCTTATAGTCTTCACACGCGACCGCCGTGCAAGCAACCTGCTTCATACTTCTAATCGTATCATTTGCACTTGCATAAATAATGGTCTTTGTCCCATTATTCTGCGTAATCTCAACGTAAGAACGAGCAATCAGTTCTGCCTCGTAATACTTTGCTTTCGTTTCAGCGGTCAAGCTTTCCCAATCATCCCCGTAATACAAAATTGCGGCTCTGTAAACTACGCCCGTGGATTCTGCGATCGGCTCAAGTCTAAAATTCTTGCAAGCAAGCTCGTCTGCTTTGCCAATTTCCGCTTTGGTTAACTCAGGTGTTACGTCGGTTACCGCATCATTAGGCAACATATTTGTACCCGTGACCAGCGTATGCCATTCGTACGTCGTACCCGCTTCCGTTGTATCCCCATAAGTATCATACAAATAGTTCATAAAGTTGGTTGTAACGTGTGTTTCAAAACGAATACCTGCATAATTCTCTTTAATGAGTACGCCTGCACCGTCCGTTACGCTAAAGCCAGCAACAGCGACATCCCCTTCGACATAATTTTGGGCCGAAGCAGAAATCATAGTAACGCCACCTGCTACACAACAAACTGCTACTAACGATGTAATAGCCAATTTTTTAATTCTTGATTTCATAATATGCCTCCTTATTCTCCACTCACTCCGCCCAATCGGAATCAAACCATTGTTCGGAAGCAGTCACCGTGCTCAATGTTACAATGTCTTCGTTTTCGAAATTTTTAATTTCAATTTTTGGCTTTTGATATTCTTTCTTCATAATATCCTCCATATTTTTTGTTTTCTTGCCAGTATTGTTATTCTTCTTTTTATATTATGCCATAGGCCCCTCCTTTTTTATCGAACCACATCTTTATTATTTATTCTGTTACGTATTCAAACGCCGCTACGACTTGGTTATACCGCCACGAACCGACTATCGTTGCACCAAAATTCTCCAAAGTGTCGTAACGCGTAACACCCTTAAAACAAAGCAACTTATTGCTCTTCCCATTGATTTCAAGGAATCCATCGACCACTGTATACGAGTTTCCATACAGCACTAGCGTGCCATTTTCGACGTAATCATTATTTGCAACAGCAATATGCCAAGGTGCACTCGATTTTACGGTGTTTTGGGCAAGACGATTGTCCTTGGAAATCACGTGTACATTTTCCATATACGTTTGCGTGAAGTCCGCTGTTTCGTACCCAAAAATGACACCGCCTCGATTATGTTCCATAGAACTCGTTCCAACACTTTCTATAACCACGTTTTTCATTTGGCCACGTTTATCCGTCGTATACAGGACTCCGCAACGTTCATCACTGCCAACTCCCGTTATTTGGATATAAAGATTGTCGGCTTTGCCGTCTACCAGCTTATAACCTAATACTGTTTGACCACTACGTACGGTAGCGTTGTGGAATGCAAGGTTTTTGACCGTAGCATTCTTAATCGTTCCAAACACCCCAAAGTTGCCACTAGTCGTGCCAAAATAGAGATTTTTTATCGCGTGGCCTTCACCGTCAAATACGCCGCTGAAAACACTGCCCTGCAGTGCACCGCGCATGATGCCACCCGTAAGCGTACTGGTATCTACATCTTTCCCAAGTACATAGAAGCCAGTTCTCGTTCCTTTTTGCAACGTTCCATTTACGTTTTCGTTAGGAACAAAGGCTTGAAGCTCTTGCGCCGTGGTGATGATCTGCGTTGCACACATCAATGTCAATTTATAGCCCTTTGTTTCGTCAAATACGTTAAGGATCACCTTCTCGTAATCGTAAAGATCTTCCGAGATTTTCACGCCCTTCACGCAAGAATTTTCAAGGTAGACGTTTCCGGCCTCTTGTTCCGCGAAAACAAGCGTATCAAGTAGCTTTTCCCCGTCCTTCGTAATTAAATCGCTAAGCAATCTAACCTCGCCCGATTTATCTACGACGTATCCATTCGCCACAGAAAATCTCTCGATGGTCGTTTCATAGCTTGCAATCGGTCTGTTAACCACAACATCAATGACTCGATACAGTGTGAAGCCCTGATAATCCATCTCTACGATAAGCCGTGTTTTAACCGATTTGGTCAAGCCCGCTTTAACGCCTATCAGCACTTGATCTTCGACTCTCGCGGCTTCTTCGTTTTCAACCCAAATATTTTTAATGGTGACATCCGACGCACCATCCACGGTAAAATTAAGCGGAATTTGATTTTCATATGTTTCCCCTTCAAACTCAGACAAAGTATAAATTTCTAATCCCTTCGCTTCCTTACCGTTTAAATTTAAAATGAACTGGGGAACAATTCCAAGCCTTACCGTCTTCGTAACGGTCACACCGTAATATTCGTACAAAACGGTAAACTCCGTTACACCATATTCCGTTACGCTAGCCGTAAGTCTATATCCGGTTGCAGTTTGTTTCAAGGAACAGATTTGCTCGTCTTGCAGGAAAACTGAACACTGCGCATTTTCCGCTTGCTTTTCCCCATCATACAAACTGGATTTTATCTTGAACTTCTCGCCTTGCTCCAAGTCGAGCGCATCGCCGTAAACCTCGTCGATTTGAATTTTTAAATCCCCGTTAAAAACAAACTCTATTTCGCAACTGTCGGAATAATTTCCAGCCGAACACGTTACTGTAACTTTACCAACCTTTTTTGGCGTAAGCACACCATTTTCGTCTATGCTCGCAATTTCTTCATCCGAAACTGACCAAATAACCGTTCCGTCTACCGCACCAATGTAAGAATAAATTTTTCCTTGTTCAGGTACGCATACGGTCGTTTTATCCGCTTTGATTGCAACGCCTTCTTTCAGCGGTATACCGCCAAAAGTAGGTACACCGCTTTCAAGGGACCAATACCCTCCAAAAGAGGAGAAGTCATTCCCTAAAAGCCCTTTGTAATCTGCGTAACGACGCACTCCGCCAAATTGCGATAAAATGTAGGTTTTACCGTTGATTTCTACTTGACCATTGATTACATCATATTGCGTTCCATAAAGAGTAATTGTACCGTTTTCAACGTAATCGGATGCCGAAACAACTAACGTATACGGCGATGTGTCACCGTTTACCGCAAGACGCATATCTTCGGAAATAACATAAATATTTTCAAAAGTAGTCAATGCAAAGTTGGATGCCGCATAGCCAAAAATAATACCGCCTTTGGTTTCAAAGTTCTTCGCCTGACAGCTTTCAATAATTGCATTACGCATCACACCGCCCGCACCCGTTGCCGTATAGAAAAGTCCGTAACGGTTCGTTGTGTTAATCGCAGTAATATTGACGTAAATATCTTCTACAACTCCGCCATTTAAGATTTCGTAGCCAATAATTGTTCTACTCGAACCTAAAATGCGTACGCCGGTCAATGCAAAATTTTTAACCGAACCCGCGATTCTTCCAAAAAGGCCGTAACCTGCTACGCCCAACGCAAAATTAGAAATCGTCTTACCTCTGCCGTCAAACACGCCGTAGAAATATCCTTTAGACGAGGCTAAGGTAAGATACTCTTCTCCAAGCGCACTTAAATCGATATCGCAACCAAGAGCCCAAGAACCTGATACCTCATCGCCTTCCATAGGAATCATTTGTTGTAATTCGTCTACCGTACAAACAACATTTTGATAAATATCAACGTCAATTTCATACCCGAATTTCGCCCCGTAGACTTCGATAATCGCACTTGCTACTTCATTTTCCGACAAAGCAAAATCGTAATATAAAACACTCCCCTCAAAAGGAATTTCCGCGCCATTATAAAGCACCGTTAAAATGGATTGATCATTAAAAAGCTGTTGAACGTTAAATTCGCCGCTTTTCGCCAAATCCCCATTATTGCTTGCAATCGCTACAGACTTCTCATATTTAACACAAGGACGCTCAACAGTTACAGGCAAGAGAGAGCTGATGATTTCCTGGTTTTCGTTCGTATAAGATACGACTACGTTTGCCTGCCCGTAGGAATTTTGTTGCACTAGGATTTTATCCTCGCCAATTTTGCACACGGAAATAACGTCACTATCGCTGACACAACTCCAATCCTGTGGAATGTTATTCTCTAGCGCGCGCACAGAAAGAACTTTTTCTGTTATGTAGCTTTTTCCTGCAAATTCACTCGTCGCATACAGTGTGAGCGAAGTCGTATCACCGTTATCAAAATCCATTACGATATTCGGCACTACTACGACCAATATCCTTCTCGTCAAGCGAGTGGATTCAATCCCGCGCCAAGAAGCAGTCACGGTTATTTCCGTCTTGCCGAGTTTTTTGGGATGGAATACGCCGGTATTACTTACTTCGCCTATCGTTTCATCCGCTACTTCATAAATAAAGTTGCCATCGCTGAACTTTTTGCCATTAAAGGATACGTAAGAGGCAAAATTGATTTCATCCATATAGGTTACTTTCAGTTCATCCATACCTTCTGCGTTTTTAGACGTTATTGCACCAAATTCAAGGGAAGGCAAAATTCCTCCCGACGTAACCTTTACGCGGCAAGTATCAAACAATTCACCAAAACTTACTTGAATGATTGCCTCACCCTCTCTCAATGCAACCAGCAATCCCGTATCCGAAATGCTTGCAACCGAATCATCAGAGGAAGTCCAAATGGCCGTCCCCTCTACCTCTTTCGTTTGGACAGAGAATTGATATTCATCCGCTATTATTAAAGAAAGCTCCGTTTCCTTTATTTGTACTTCGCCACTATCTTTATCCGCGCAACCATAACCCCAAAAGAGCGATGCGCACAGTAATACGACTAACATACAATAAAGTAATAGTTTTTTTCGCATATTTTTCTCCCATTCCCTTGCTTAATTGCAATATGTTTCTAAGAACTGCGCAAAACTTCCCACCGAAGCCGTGTGTTCTGCTGTTTCAAATGCGTTGTCGAATTTTGCCGATATCGTCTTAAATTCCGATTTTAATGCATGGAACCAAGCTTTATCCAAAACTGTTTCTTCTCTAAATATTCGCAATGTGGTAAATGCAGGAAAAACCCATTCCAACTCAATGTGTTTTATATACATTTCCCGAAGCTCTTTATCCGCAACCGTTTTTTCAATAAGTCTTTTCGCCGTATTGCACTGAGCAATAAATCCTTTTAAAACGCCGTAATCCCAATATTTTTCATTATACATAGATGCCGAATATACATGCTCGCAATCTTCAAGCCAACCTTCTTTTGCATATTGCATAATGTTGTATTCACGCTCTTGATTGTAAAGCTCCATCATTACGTCGGATGCCGGCCCATACATTGCGTCAAACCAATTTCGCGTCAATTCTTTGGAGTCCAACGTACAATCCCATTGAAGTTTGGAATCTAAATACACTTTTAATGAATGAAACGCCGTCAATTCCTTTGATCCGGAAGCACTCTGATTTTCAAGCATCTTTACCCCGCTTTGGATCATAAATTGATAGCCTTCCGTATCAAAAAAGTTCATAGACGCATGCATAAACAAATAGCCTTGGAAATTGCAATTATACGCCCAAAGATAAGTAGTATTTGCGATATCAAACCAAGCCAAAAGATTATCACGACCTTTATCGTTGATTTCATCATACACGTTTACCAAATAGCATAAATCGTCGCTCATACAAAGGTACACACCTACATCCTCTCTCATCGTCAAATCGGGATGATTAACGACATACTTCCCTTGCGCTTCGTCATAATAAGCAGGCGCGTCCGCGTAATTATGATAGGCAAAGAAGGCAAGCTTGAACTCATCGCGCTTATACTCTTTATTCTCTGGCTTATTCATCCATTCGCTGACTTTTTCCATTATCCTGTTTTGCATCACGATGACAGCCCCGGAATCCGACCCGTATTTTGCCTTCGCGTCCATGCATGCAGGACAATTACAATTCGTACCCGTATCTTCCATTGTAAATGCGCCAATATTATAATTCGGGTATTGTTCCACGGGATATTTTGTCAAGTCGTATTCAATAACCTCAGCGATTTTTTCTACAATTGCTTCGTATTCTTTCTCGTCGCCACGAGTAGTATAACACAACTGATCACCGTTCAAGGAATACCATTTTTCGTGTTTCTCATAATGCTCTGCCTTGGGTAATATCTGGAAAGAATTGTGAATAGAACGAGGCTTTCCTCCCACTCTATCATCTCCCAAGGGCATCAAATAATCCGATTTCGCCTGCACCATTTTTGAACGATAAGCAAAATTGTTTACATTATCTCTTCTCATTGCCCACGAATTGCTTCTCAACGCGACATCGGGAATATCCGTTACATCAAATTCGTATAACTTGACGTTTTTTACATTTCTATCAATCTGAATACAATCATAAGAATAGACTTCAAAATTAAATAAAATTGCCAAAAGATCATAGACCGCGTACAACGTACCATAATCGCTACCACCTACAAGATACACCGAGTTATCCTTCGTAACAATTCGTATCCCATCGGAGCCAAGCAGGGATTTATCCACTTCTATCCCTGAACTTTCAAGCATTTTTGTTTCTCCCAGCGAAATAAATTTACCTCTTTCGCTATGCGCAATCCCGCCCTCGGGTTCGATGATATAATCCAAGCTGACGTTCGCTGCTTCCTGAAAGAACAGGGTAAGTTCGTCCTTGGCCGCTTGAAGGTACTTTCCGGCCTCTGCAGGAATCACAATTTTATAATCTGTGCGCCCGCTTTGCACCATATATTCAGATGTTTCCTTCGCCGTATAAATATGCGTACCGCCGTCGTAAAAATATTTTTTTACTTCTGCATTTTTCGTGGTGTCATCAGGTGCCTCGCACGCCACACAGGAAAAAATTGCAAGTACGCCCGAAAGTGCAACGGATAAAATTTTTAAAATATTATTGCTCTTCATTTTTCGAGTTTTCCTTTTATAAAGAATCGACAAAATCTTGATATTTTTGCCAATGCTCGTATCTCCCAGCGTGTTCGCAGACCTCATAAGTATCCAGCTCATTCGCTACATCCTTAAAACGAACTCTCAAGTCTTGGACTACCTTTTGATACTCTATCTCATCGCCAAACATTTTAAGAAAAATAAATGCAGGAGATATCCATTCTTTATCAATGCGCCTGCAAATGGCAAGCGTTTCTGGATTATTATTTCCACGAGCAGCAACCACTACTTGTTTTGCCTGCTCACAAAGCTTTAGCCAGTCCAATAAAATCCATGCACACCAATAATCTTTTTTGCGATACAAATCACAAGAATAAATATGCGACATATCATTAAGCCATCCCGGTCCGGCGAAAACGCCCGTATTGTAAATACGCTGTTCTCGAAACAAGGTTTTCATTAGCGGTGCAGCTTCCTTATACATCGCATCAAACCATTCATTCGTCAGAATTTCGCTATCCAGACTTGCGTCCCATTGTAGCTTGTAATCCAAAAAAGCTTTCAACCCTTGAAAGGCGGTAAATTCCTTAGATTTCCTCGATGCTTGATTGGTAAGCATTTCGGCATTGCTGCCCGCCAAAAAACGATAACCGTTTGAGTTAAAGAAGCTAAAAGTGTTATGCATCGTCATATACGCTGCGAAATTGGTATTATACGTCCAAAGATAAGTGAATGGTGCTATATCAAACCACGCATAACTATTTTCTCTCCCTCTTTCGTTGATAGGATCGTTTATATCCATAAAATACTGAATTCCATCACTCAAACAATAGAATACACCCACATCCTCACGCATCTTGCAATCAGGATGATTAACCACGTATCTTTGGAGTTCAACGTCATAGTGGGAAGGAGCTTGAATAAGCGCGTGATAAGCAAAAAACACAAATTTCAAATTATTGCGACGATACGGTATGTTTTTCTCTTCCGCCATTTTGACATTTAGCTTTTCTGCTACTTTGTTCAAAAGGACGATCACTGCGCCAGAATCCGCTCCGTATTTTTCCTTTAATTGCCGACACGCCTTGCAATTGCACCAAGTACGAGTGTCTTCCATCGTAAAAGTAATCGTATCGTGTCGAGGATATTCTTCCAAGGAAAATTCCGCCAAATTTTTCTCTAAAACCAAAACGATTTGATCCACCATGGCTTGATATTTTTCCTGATTTCCATGCGCCGAATAACAAAGCTGGTGTCCATCATCCGAATACCATTCTGGGTTAACATTTTTCCATCTTTCTGGAGGCAAAACCAAAAAACTATTATGTATTCTTCTTGTCCTACCAAGATATTCCGTATCGCCTATGGGAATAAAATGGTCGTCCTGACTAAAGGGCATTCTGAAACGATATTTCAGTTCGTTTTTATTGTAATAGATCGGTCCCCAAGATTTCGTTCTCTTTTTAATGTCCGGCAAGTCATACACATCAAAATCATACACCGGAACATCCTCTACGTTCTCATCAAACCGTATGCAGTCGTGCGAATAAATTTCGTAATGAAAAACAATCTGCAAGAAATCGTATACCGCATATAAAACGCCTTCCTCGCCACCGCCAAAAATGTAAATGCAATCATCCTTTGTTTTTATGAAAGCAGCTTGAGCGTTTTTTTCATAAGCCGAAGAAAAATTCGCCTTGCCTAGTAATCGAGTTTTTCCAACAGAAATAAATTTTGCATTCTCTACTGATAAATCCCCTTCGTGATAGACAGGCAAGTCAATCCCTGTAGCCTTTTTAAAGAAAAATACAAGCTCGGAAACTGCTTTTTCAGCAAATTCCCCCATTTTATCAGGGACTACAACAATATAGTCACTCTGCCCCTTTTGTACCAAAAATTGATTGGTCTTTTGGGCAGAAAATTGATGAATACCATGCTTGAAAACAATTTCTCTTGCAAGGGGCTTGATACATCCCTCTTGAAAGGAAAAATTATTCCCGTCATCCATTCCGCCTATCATACCAAGATTTTGAGATTCGTCCTTCATCTTGTTCTTTAGAGCAAGCTTTAAAAACGTTTCAACAACCTTTATTAAATCTTGGTTATCTGCAGCGTATAAGAAAATCGAATTATCTACAATTTTAATAAACGGTTCGGTAGCTTCTTCCGCCTTAATTCCTGCAACTTGCATTCTTCGAGTGTTTCCCAGCCCAATGAACTTCCACTGCGGAACATGCCTTACGTTTTCAGGCTCCAACTCAACAATCGGCTCCAACCCAACAAGCCGTTGAATAGCCTTTTTTAAATGTTCCTTTGCCTGATAGAGATGCTCATCACAAGCGTCCTCGCGAATAACAAGCGTATATTCCGAAAGGTTTATTTTTTGTATAAATTTTTTCGCTTCCTTGGAAACGCTTACAAAGATTTTCTTTCCTTTGCTGCCGGTCATTTTTTACCTCGCGTGAATTTTATATGACGCTACCGCATAGTTGCCATATTCATCAATGCACCATATCCGAACATAATACTCACCCTCTTGCGTGGGGATAAAGCTATCTGTATCCATCCACAGCAAATGATAAGATTCATCATAGATATACACCATAACACGCAGTGCTTCTGCGGCCGATACGTTGTCCGATAATTCGTATTCTCTTATATGATGCACTTCGCCTTTTTTAACCTCAATCGTGGCGTTTTCGTCCATACCGTCTTTAAAGACAATTGTAGGTGCTACCACATCCAAGACTTCAATTGACGCATAAAAATCGGCTGTTTTTTGAGAGTTTTTCCCAGAAATTCCCGTCTGTATCGTAGATGTATATTTTATCGTATAAACACCTATTTCCAGTAAATCAATTGTATAAATTCTATCGGCTGAAACTTCTTCCAGTTTGAGGCCATTGATATCAGACACAATTTCGCCCTCTGAATTGGAAACAGTTACATGGGTATTGCCAATTTGTGTTGGATTGAACACAGAGATAACAACGGGAACTTTTACCTCATATCTTTCACCAAGTCCATAAATTGTACCGCTTTCAAGCGTCCCTGATTGCGGCGCAGCCTCGGATAAACCTGACTTGAGATTTTGATTGCAAATTTTGCTTATTCCCAAAACGCAATCCCCGAAAATTCCCAATGCCTCAATCTTTAATAAGCATTTATCGCTAAGCCGCACGTCAGTTTTGATTGTTTCCCCCGATTTATCGAAAAAAGCACCGTCCTGATAGGAAATTTGGCGTTTTTCAGACAAATCCTTCCCTACGAGTTTTTGAGTCCCACCATTTAAGGACAAATACAAGCCTTGCGACGTCTGAGAATACAAAAGAACTATTTTTTTATTTTCATCATAATAGTCCGTCAACGTAATTTGAATACCTTCACACTCGGAGCTTGTTTCCGACATTGAAAAGGCTAAAACAAAATTATTAAAAGAAATTTCTTTGATGAAATTCAATTCGCCGCTTGTGTATTCATCATCAAATGTAAACTCAAACGCATTTTTTGAGATTTCCAATGTTTTATAAGTACCTACAAAATAGTTTTCGTACGCCTTCTTTTGTCCGTTAAAGCCAACGTCAATAACAGAAATTTCCTCGCTCGTTTTTTCAAAACCGTTATAAACATATTTAAACTGCACTGTGTTATTGGCCGTTATTTTATAAGCATTTGCATTCGAAATTTTTGTAAATTCTTGCCCGTCAACAGATACGTATCTATCCGTTAATTTTTTTTCAAATCCTCTTTCCGTCGCCTCATATCCGTAATAATTTTCAATCGTATAGGAGGCATTTTTAATAAAATATCTCGGCAGAACGATATCATCGTAGAAATACGTTCGCCCGTTGTAATCCGCCGTTAACTCGTAAGAAAACTCTTTATGATATACATTATCAGAAAACTCGTAAACAATCGTATAGGTGCCAAGATACTGGGGAAGAAACGTTAAATCGCCTTCAAGATAAAAGCTTTCCCCAATAGGATTGATTACTTTCACTGCACACGATACTTCCTTGTTAATCCCCTCGGCTGCGATAATCGGTAATACAACCTCCTCTCCTGCCGTCAAAGCATCAACTTTTTTCTCATCATAGGATATAGACTGCCTAGCCAATACCTTCAAACGCACAACCTCTATCCCTTCATTACCAAAGGAATCCGTTACGACGTATACGGCAGCATATTCAATCTCTTCATCGGGCACAAAAACCCCGTCCTTCACGTACATTTGACTTTGATAATCGTTTCCATAATTCTTATAAACAGCGACTTTTACATCCCCGTAAAAATTCTCATCTTCAACGATTGCCAAAGGCAACTCAAAGTTTTCATATAAGGCAAGATTTAAGCCACGCTCAAAAGTAAATTCTTGATTAAAAGTAATAACCGGCTTCTGTGTATCCAACTCAGCTCCGTCCAAAACGATAAGTTTCACACTAGCAAAAACATCCTTATTGGAATACTTAGCAAAATACTCCAATGACCATTCGCCAGCCTCGTTAAGAACAATCGTGCCTTTATCGTACGTAATACCACTCGGTGAAACTAAAACGGCGTCCGTAGAATTGACGTATTCAGTATCAGAGATTTTAAGCTCTACGACTTCTTGTATAGTAAAGCTTTCTTTTACGTAATATTTCTCGTTTAACGACAATGAATTTACGGTAGCAGCGTACACCGATATTCCCTTGGGCAAAAAAGCACAAAGCATTGCGCACACTGCAAATATTATCAGACATATTACGTATTTTTTTAATGTTTTCTTCATTCTGACTCCTCTTTATCAAAACGCACAGTTTTTAGCCTTTTACCCCGCCCATTGTTAAATTTCCAAGCAATTTATCACTGAAAAAGCCAAACAATACGATGACAGGTAAAGCAAGGATCATACAACCTGCGACTCTCACGGGAATTCCTGAAAATCTTGAACCAACTTCTCCACCCTGCGTCATTTGACTCATTCGGTAAATACCGTAAGCCAACGTCGGGTGCGTAGGAAAATACATTAGCGAGGTTTGATAATTGTTCCACGACTCAATAAAAAGAATAAGAAAAACCGTAGCGAACATTTTACTCGACAAGGGAATTGCTATTTTTAAATAACAAGTTAACTGCGATGCCCCATCAAGTTCAGCTGCTTCAAAATAATCGTTTGGCAATGTTTCAAAATAAGCATGAAAGATTAGAAAATACAGTCCTCCAAAACCAATCTTTGTAATAATCATACCTGCCCAGTTATCGTATAACCCCAGTGTCTTTTGCACAACAAGCGCGGAGGCGTCCGTACCAACCACTGGAAGAATCATCAAAATAAAGACAATTGTATAAAGAAGAGTACTAAATTTGTACTTATACTTCGCGCACATATACGCAACTGTCATTCTAGTAAAGACGTTTATAAATACACCTACGCCCGCAAGCATAAAAGAATTAAAAAGCAAATCAAAGAATGTAACGTTGCTACGTATAGTCTCATGCACGCCCCAAATAGTAACGTACGAAGGGGATGTCACTGTAAAACCAAAGCTTGAAAATACATCAATATAATTGCCGAACGCCAGAGTGTATGCCGTATCCTCTATACTTAAATCCGGCAAACCAATCACGTTTCCAAAATCGGTAAAGTCTGTTACGCATTTAAGCGAAGTCAAAAATCCCCAACCGAGCACGGCAACCACAGATAAAACATACGCGAAAAGAACAATAGCTACAGGAATCATAACCAACGATCTCTTCTCCGTACCTCTCAATTTTTTCTTGTTCTTCATTTTCTTCTCCTAATCTGTACTCGGCCCGTATTTTCTCATGCATCGCCTTACAAGTAAGGCTATGGGCGCAATTATAGCAGTCTGCAATAAGCCAAACGCCGACAACTCACAATAACTATACGTATTCGCCGCCTTGAAGAATCCAGCCGACTTAACTTGTCTGAAAAACCAAAAACCAAGCGTACTAAACTTTTCTTTTCCCGAATCGCCAAAGAAGGTAAATAAATTCATCTGAGCCGTAAATATACCTGAAACGCCCGCAGTGATAAGCGTGACAAAAGTAGGATAAATACAAGGAAAATAAATATAAATGAATTCGTTAAAGACATTCGCGCCATCGAGCTGTGCGGATTCAATCAAAGATGGATCTACCCCACTCATTGAATTGGCGTACAACATACAAGAAGTTCCAAAACCAAACCAGAAATTATACAAGAGTATGACGATAAACTGCAATTCTTTCGTTTGATCCAGCAAGCCGAGGGTAGTCTCGCCGGTTACTCTCTCGTAAAGTACCATATATACATCCGTTGCTATGTAATTGAATAACAAAACAAATACGATAGAAGAAACAACGTGCGGTAAATACAACATAACACGGAAAAACCGAGAAAACCAATACTTTTTGGCAATATAGAAAGAAAATACAAGAGAGAAAGTAAGACTAACCGTCAAACTAAATAAATAATCAATTGCAGAGGTTTTTAAAAGCTCTCCGCTACTCATTAAAATCCCCCATGCCGTTTCAAAATGTTGTAATCCAACGCCGCTTATGATATAAGCAGTCCCCGTGTCGTTATAATTATATTCCTGAAACGCCAATAAGAAAGAATTGATATACGTCCAAACCGTAAAGATTGCGAATTGTATCATTGGAATCGCCAACATTCCGATGTAAAATAATAATCTTTTCGTTTCTCGACTTAAAGGCATTTTTCTTTCTCGTTGGTTGTAAGTTATCGTGTTCTTCCTCATATTATTACCTCAAAATCATCTTAGCCGATATTTAACGATTTCCAAAATCCCTCCGAAATCTTATAGGTGTCAAAAATTGTTTTCGTTCCGTTTTTATATTCTACAATATCCGACGAAGTATCATCCTTTTTATCGTCGTCTTCTCTAAAATAATTTGCGACGCCGTCAAAAGGCACGTTCGAGGTAGAATTTAAACGAATTTTGATTGAATCGTATACTTTTGCAAAAGTTCCCTCATATTGACCTTTACCTGAAAGATACACGACGTTTGTGCCGCTCGGTTCTCTCATCTTCCAGAGCGATTGATAATAGGAAGGCATCTTCGAAATTTCTTCCGGCGAAAGCGAATATTCCATCGCTCTTGCCATACCCGTGTACGAGGTATATGCCCTATTTTGCTCATCCGTATAAAGGAATGCCATAAACGCTTTAGCTGCCTTCTCGAGTTCAGTATTTCCTTTGATGTTGCCGTTAATGATAATCTGCCCTGAACAACCATCAAGCAAAGTGGACTTTTTACCTGCTACGAAATCTTTCTGTTCGTAAGCGGTCGGTAAAGGCATAAATCTACAAGATACGTTTGCCGCATCGCCACCGGCTTTACGGTAATCCTCCAAAACACCACCGTCAACCGTTTCATTGTACCAATATGACCCTTCAATCAACATAGCAGACTTGGAATTGCTATATTTGCCCAAACCGTCATAAATCAAATATTTTTGCGCCCCATAATGGTCCACAGTATTAGAATAGGATGCCGGCGAAGAATAGAAGCCTTCTCTTTCAATAATTTCCATCATTGCGAAAGCATAATATTTTGCCGCCATATCGTTTCCTAAATATCCCGTTTTATCGGTAAGGGTTACCTTTTCCACTTTAGGCTTTTTAATATAATCAATTCCGGGCAAAATCGGCTCATCATAATAACCAGTCACAACTTCGATTTCCCCATTGCAATTATAGTAATTTCGCATTTGGTCGTATCCCGCAAGGGACGCCCACAAGCCTTCCATCAAATAATTACCGTAATTCGTATACATACCAGCAAGGGTAATTGGCGAATAGTCCGTTTCGTCGCGAATATACGCCATTAGAACAAGCATTTCTTCTAACGAGCGGGGCATTCCGTCGTCCTCCGTCCCCATTTCTCCGTCAGAACCCGCCGATTTCACCGTCGACAAGCTGTTTACAAGTTTAACCGTACCATAATCGGAAGAATATTCCGTTGCCTGTGTGTCTGCATCACCAATTTCGACACTATCGCCAGCAATATATAGCAACTGATTATCGAATACTTTTTTATTATAATGAAGCCCTGGATAATATTCGCCTGCAGGCAAAGCATACCAACGACCGCCACTCTTCATAGAATCAGCAACGCCCTCATAGATAATACTTTCAATTGATCCGCCCTCTCTCGAAGTATCCGTCACGACGTCGGTAATATCAAGCAACAGATTACTTGCTGCAAAGTTTGAAACTACAACGGATGTATAATAGAGATTGTACCCCTCCGAAGCAATTGTACCGTAAAGATTTGTATTTGTAGGTCCGGGCGTAATATCTATATAAACCCCCTTTTTCCCATCCGCAAAAGGCGTATCGACGTTAGTTTCAGCAAAGAGTTCCGCCGCACTATAAGCCCAGTCAGTCCCTTCACCGCCTTGATAAACGTACATAGTTATCTTCGTCTTATCTTTTCCATCGATGTTATCAACGACCCCATTATTCCCGGTAAATTCGTCTCCCTTTCCTGCTCCAGAGCCATTGCCCCCACAAGAAGTAAACACTGTTGCAACAAGGGTCAACGAGAGCGCGACAGCCAATAAGTTTTTGAATCCTTTTTTCATTTTTTTCCTCCTCTATAAAACACTAAAAAATACTGAAATTTCTCAAATTTAAAATTCTACAACAATTCACGAAGTTTTTTTACAGCATCCGTGAACGCCGTTTTCTGATTCGCATACTGGTACGGGTTTACAAACGGTCTTCCCACCAGTGCATTTAACCCTGAGAAGGATTGTAAATGCGGTTCTAACGTAATGAATACGTCGTGGGTTCCATTCTTTTTCCAGTCATCCAAGATTTCTTTAATTTTCCCTTCTCCTTTGCCTGCAGGCACGATTGCCCCCGCATACAAAGCGTCTTTAATATGGAAATATTCAATATGCTTTATAAGCTTTTGATAAGCATCGGGATAAGGCTCATATCCCTCAATTACATAATTCGCCATATCGAAGACATACTTCATTTTTCCGCCAAAGTATTCCATAATTTCAAGGCATTTTTCGGGACTTTCTCCATAGATGAGCGATTCATTTTCGTGACACAACGTCACATTGTAATTTTCTGCAATCTTAACAATTCTTTCAAGATAATCGTAAACTTGAGTTTTATAGTTGTTAATATCTTGCCCATCGGGAGCGTAAAAACTGAAAATCCGACAATATTTGGAATCGAGTATTTCTGCTGTTTCAAAAACTCTTTTTGCCATCTCCAAATGTTCGTCTATATTACCATCTATCTTAATCTTCCCGATAGGAGAACCAATCGAAGAAATTTTTATATCGTAATCCTTCAGCTTTTGTTTTATTTGTTTTACTTCGTTTTTATCCAATAAAGAAATGTTTTTACCATCTACCCCACGTATTTCCAAGTAAGAAATATCGAACTTTTTGAGCGCTTCTAACTGTTCGGTAAAATTTTCAGAGTATTCATCAGCAAATGCCGATAAAATCAATTTATTTGCCATGATTCTTCTCCTTAAAACGTGCCTTTTACATCCATCACAACATCGTCCTTTGCTTCTTTAAATCTTGAAACCGCCCTATGCGCATTGAGTTCCTTTAAATATCTTTCTTCATCTACCGGCAAAATAATTTTTTCGCCGTCGTTCCAGCCAGAAAGCTCCATAGCATTCATAAGCTCTACCATCTTTATACCCTCTGCGCCATCCACAAACAATTGCTCTTCCCCAAGCAACGCATTTGTAAAATTATTGATAATCCCTGCGTGTCTAGGATTTTGCCCGTCCGTTTCTACATCAATCCATTCATGCGGTATGTTTTTCCAAACAGTAGCCGTTTTTGAAGTTTCCAAGGCATCTTTTTCAAGCTTGCACATACGCAACTTATCATTTTCGATTACAAGCATACCTTTCGTTCCTGAAATTTCAAGACGATTAACACCCGGCTCTTCTCCGGTAGAAGTAATAAACACGCCCGTCATACCGCTTGCAAACTCAAAATATGCAGTAACGTCATCCTCAACTTCAATATCATGCCACTTACCATAATGACAAAAAGCGCGAACCGAAGTCGGCATCTCGCCTAAAATCCATTGCATTAAGTCTATTTGATGAGGGCATTGATTAATCAAAACGCCGCCGCCCTCACCTCGCCAAGTTCCTCTCCAGCTGCCAGAATCATAATAGCATTGTGGTCTGAACCAAACGGTAATTTTCCACGTCATTCTTTGCAATTTACCTATTGCACCTTGGTCTATCAATTCTTTCAGTTTTCGATAAACGCAATTGGTTCTTTGATTAAAAAGCATTGTGAATTTTGCAGAGCTTTGCGCCGCAATCTCATTCATTTCTCGGACTTGTTGCGTATATACCCCTGCAGGTTTATCACAAATGACATGAATGTTTCTTTTTAATGCTTCCACCGTGATTTCTGGGTGCTGATAATGTGGTGTCTCCACCAAAACTGCATCCACCAAACCACTTTCCAACATCTCTATGTAATTTTCAAAATAAGCAATGGACTTGTCTTCATTTTTTTCCTGCATAATCTTAATTTTCGCAGGATTATTATCACAAAGCGCCGTAATGCAACCATTTTCAATAACGCCCTTCGCAAACAAATCCAACGCGTAATGCGTACCTTGATTCCCCAAACCTATAACGCCGAATCTGATTTTCTTCATCTTATAAATTCCCCTTTATGTATTTTGCACTTCTCAGCACTTGTCCCAAAGTGTCAGGCAATAATGCTGCATTGTCTTGTTCAACAATAAAATTTTCTACACCCAGCTTTTTCATTGCCGCAACAAGATTTTTAAAGTTGATGTTCCCGTCGCCAACTGGTGCGTATTGAGGATACAGCTTTAATTCCCCGTTTTCCGTTCTCGGCACAATCTGATAATCTTTTAGATGCACGCATTCCATACGCCCTTTAAGCTTATCCATATACTCATACAAATTTACGCCCCCATATTGCACCCAATAGGTATCAAATGTAAAATGTACGTGTGGTGCATTTTCGATGATGTAATCGTAATTCGTTTTTCCATCGTGCTTAAAAAATTCGTTATGATGATTGTGGTAGAAGAATTTGTAGCCAGCACGATTTATCTTTTCCGCTATCTTCTCAATCTGTTCAATCTCAGAATAAAACCGATCCTTGTCAACGTAAACTTCCGTAACATAGGCACCCAAACCGATATTGGGACATCCCAAAAGCTCATGATCTTTTATCAAATTGTCTAAATCTTCTTTCAATCGTTGAAGAGGCACATGTGTCAATTTTATCGGCATGCCCACATCGTCTGTCACCTTCTTTATAGTCGGATAATCTAACGGACAGCCAGAAAGTTGAATATAAGTATAACCACCCTCTTTTAATGCGATTAAAGTTTTCCTAAAGTCATCTTCGTTTT
>JAEIGA010003034.1_pt1 | contig 26440 bp, 20 predicted proteins | sample 9270691 | NCBI WGS metagenome assembly JAEIGA01 (sample SAMN17057246, study PRJNA624740) | gut metagenome | biome: biome; isolation source: fecal sample | host: Bos grunniens | place: China: Xizang | collected 2019 | reverse complement strand
GAACTTATGAAAAATATTTCCAGTATATCTATCCTGGCGATTTGGGTCTTGATTTAGGAAATTATAATGTTAAGGTAAACTACAATAAGAAAACTTTAATTGACAGTTCAGTTATTTTGAAAGAAAAAGAAGACTTTGACATTTACATGTTAAATCCATATTATTGTGAAGAGGAGTATTGGTCTTCACCTAGTTTTATCATAATTGATTCCAACCATGCAAATTCAGGAACTTTAGAAATCCTTGTAAACGGTACTCGAAAAGTTTCATATGCCCTAACTGATGGATCATTTGAAGAAATTGCCGATTGCAGCGATAAATCAAGATATCTGGCACCTTCAGATTTATTGAATGGCTATGGAATGTATAATATAAAAATTACATTTACTGAAAATGGAGTTACAAAGACTCTAAAGGATGAAAATGTCATAGTTGGTGAAAGGGAACCTACAACAAATCCGAAGTTGGAGTTGTATTTTAACTTTTACACATTGACATTGCCTGAAGATAACCTGGCTTCAATTTATTTGCCATGGGAAGCGACAGGAAATTTAACAATAAGCTACAATAATGTCAATCAGAAAGTTGAATATTCAAAAGGACGCGCTACTCACTATATTCATGCAGAGGACTTAAACCATCTGGGTGAAAATATAATCACTGTAACATACTCCGGTGATGATTTCGGAACATTGACCGCAGCAGAAACCATAACTGTAATTCCAAAGATAACAGCTCCTTTCATGGTGAGTGCAGGTGAAGAATTCAAGATTTCAATGGTTACTCATCAATGGGTTTTCGGTACATTCAATGTTTATGAATATAAGAATGGTAAAAAAGGTAAATTACTGGCTTCAGATGACATATATCAGAGATTATATCCTGATTGGGCAACAGCATCAGTTAGTTTAACTAGTGCTGCTTCAGGTTTAAATCAATTTTATTTGGAGTTTGACTATCTTGGAGGAGAATATCCTTTAATCCAGGATGTTCATGTAATTGAAAACTCAAAGAATATCACTGTTGATGTTACAACTGAAATTGAATCAGGTTCAGATGTAAACATTGCATTCAAGGCTCCGGAAAGCCAATTTGCATTCGTATATATTTCAGTTGATGGAAAAACACCTGATTTTTACATGGTTGAAAACGGTGAATTTACAACAGCAATTTCAGATTTATCTGCAGGTTATCATAAGGTTTCAGTAGAATACAATGACGGAATATTTGTTGACGGCAAATGGGTTGGAGAGGTATACTCAAATACATTCACAGTTAATGTCGGTGTAAAGACAGCTATTGAATCAGGTGATTTAACAACTGCATATAATTCCGGTGAAAAGTTAGCTGTAATATTAAAGGATGCTATGGGCAATCTTTTAAAAGAAAAAGAGATTTCAGTTAATTTGGGCGGTTCAAACCATATTATAACTACTGATGATAATGGACAGGCCGCATTGAAAATTGAATTGCTTCCGGGCAATTATTCTGCAGAACTGATCTTTGCAGGTGATGAAGGTTATTTGCCATCATTTTCCAGTGCTAAAATATCAGTAAACCAGATAACCACTCAGTTAATTGCTCCAGCTATAAGCACCACATATAAGACTGCCAAAAATTTAGTAATTACACTTAAAGATGATAAAGGTAACGTTTTATCCGGACAAAACATTATTGTTAAATTGAATAATCAAATCTACAATAAAAAAACTGATGTGAATGGACAGGTTAAGGTATCTGTAAGTTTGCCGGTAAAAGAATATGTTGCAGGGATAACTTTTGCAGGCAGTGACATTTACAAATCATCCAGTAAAACCGCTAAAGTGTCTGTTAAAAAGGCAACTGCAAAACTTACTGCATCATCTAAAACATTTAAGGTTAAGACAAAAACTAAAAAGATAACTGCAAAACTTTTAAATAATAAAAATAGTCCTCTTAAAAAGACAACAGTTAAATTAACAGTTAACAAAAAGACATACAAAGTTAAAACCAATACAAAAGGTGTAGCTACTTTTACAATTAAATTGACCAAAAAAGGTAAATTTGATGCAGTCTTCAAATATGCCGGTAGTTCCAACTATAAGTCAGCAAGTAAAAAAGTTAAAATAACCATTAAATAAAGAGTTAATTTCTCTTTATTTTTTCCATTTTTTTAAAGTATTTTTCTTTAAATACTATTAAAACATATCTAATTTTAGGAGATTTTTAACATGGATGAATTAGTTAAAAAAATAGATGATGTAAAAAATGAAACAAATCCTGAAGTTTTAGCTAATTTAGCTTTGAATAATCCGGATTGGCTTATTAGAAAAGAAGCTGTTAAAAATCCTAATTTACGTGATGCATCTGTTTTTGAAAAGGTATTGTTACAGGAAATTGATGATTATATTTGCTTTTATGCTTATGGGAGACTGGAATTCATTGACCCTAATTCTAAATTAATTTTAAGTCCAAAAGATGTTAGAAGATGTTCCGATGAGGATAAATTGATTGATATTATAAAAAATTCCATTTACAGGGCACCTTCCATTGCAGGTGGAAAAAAGATAGATCTCTGTAAGGTATATCCTTATCTGGTGTGTCCTGACAGACGATGGAAAGTTAGATATGAAGCAGTAAACAGTCCTGTTTTAACAGATGAGGACTTGTTAAGAAGAGTTGCTTTAAAGGATTATGATTTGCGTGTTCGCTGTGGAGCTATTAATAATCCAAACTTGAATGACCAGGATCTCTTTTGTTATCTTGCACTTAATGACTGCAAGTATTCAGTTCGCTGTGATGCTGCCAAATACATTAAAAATGAATCTGTTTTAAAGGAAATAATAGCTAATGATTCAAAAAGTTGCGTTAGGGTATATGCAATTTCAAATCCAAATTTGACAGACCAATCCTTTTTAACTGATTTGGCATTCAATGACTATGATTATAATGTTCGAAGAGCAGCCGTTTTAAAAATAACCGATGATAATGTTTTAAAGGAGATTTTTGCAAATGACTGCCATGGTGAAGTTAAAAAAACAGTCTGCAGGTGCATAAGTGATGAGTCATTCCTAAATCATATTGCAGATGGGAAATATAAGTATAATTTAGTAAGTGCATCACGGTCAAGATTATCTGAATTGAATAATCCTCCATCTAAAAATCTAGATGATTTAGAACCTATTTATCAATTTCAGGAAATGAACACAACATGTGAAAGCATTTATGATTTGAGATATCTTGATGTTCTCATTATCCTGAAGGATGGAACTAACCTGACTAGCTGGGATGATGTTAGTGATAGAAGCGAAGTTTTGTTTGTCAGCGAAAACCTTTCAAACAAGGATGATTTGACAGAAAAATATAAGGATCTCTCCAGTCTAAAAGCTATTGTGACAAGTGAACTTTCAGATAATGTAACCTCTATGAAAGACATGTTTTTCGGATGTTTTTCACTGGTGGACATTTCATCTTTAAAGGATTGGGATGTATCCAATGTATGTGACATGAATGGACTGTTTAAGGAATGTAACAGGTTAAATGACATTTCAGCATTGGAAAACTGGGACGTGTCAAAGGTATCTTCAATGAATTCAATGTTTGAAAACTGCTTTTCATTAGGAAGCATTTCACCGCTGATGCATTGGAATACTCAAAATCTATGTGATATGGGGCACATATTTGATGATTGTCATTCTCTTGAAGACATATCCGGTTTGAGATATTGGGATGTTGGAAATGTCGAAAACATGGAATATGCATTTAGCTGCTGTAATTATTTGGAAAATATTTTCTATTTGAAGAATTGGGACATCTCCAATGTTAGAAATATGGCCCACATGTTTGACGGATGTGATTATTTATCTGATTTCATGCCTTTATGTTCATGGGAATTTGATGAAGTGGAAAATACCGAGGCAATATTTGCAAATTGCGCAATGAACGAACAGGAGATATTTGAACTTTTTGAAAAGTTGGAATGCAAAAAGCAGTCCGATTTTAAAAATGTCTATATACCCTTAGGATAGTGATTGAATTGAATAAGCATTTCTACAATGATGATTTAAAGGAATTTGAACAATTAAACAGCACCTGTGAAAGTATTTATGAACTTGGTGATGTTAAAGTCCTCATTGTCTTAAAAGATGGAACCAACCTCACTGACTATCTGGATATAGAAAATCCGGAAGACGTTATGTATCTAAGTGAAGATTTATCCGGTAGGGTTAATTTGGAAAGGTACTATTATTTGGGTCAGGTTTTTGAAAGGGTTTACGGCAATAATTCACCTGTTTTTATCCGATACACAGATAATTCCTTTAAAAACATTAAAGCTATGGTCGTACAGGGCGTTTCAAATAATGTTACTTCACTAAATGACATGTTTAGAGGGTTAAAGAAATTAAAAACAATTTCAGGTTTGGATACTTGGGATGTAAGCAACATCAAAACAATGGATTCATTATTCATGGAATGTTGGAATTTGAAAACAATCCATGCTTTAGACAACTGGGATGTAGGCAATGTTTATGACATGACCTGGGCTTTCGATGAATGCAGGAATCTTGAAAATATTTCCGCTTTAAAAGATTGGAATGTAGGCAATGTCAAATCAATGAGGGGGATGTTTAAATATTGCAGTAGTTTAGATGACATATCTTCAGTAGAATCATGGAATCTAAATCCTGATTGTGATACTAAAAACATGTTCTATGAAACAAAATTTGAAAATATTGAGAAATTTAATGTAGAACGCATAAAAGTTGAAATGGAAGATGATTTTGATATAGCTAATATAAAGCCGAGATTGGCCTGTGAAAAATGTGGAAGCACTGATTTAATTTATGGCGGTGGCGAGATAATTTGCAAGGACTGTAAAAATCTTGTAAAAAGTCATTTTGAACTGAAATGCCCTGATTGCGGTGGAAACGATATTAGATATTATTCACGATCTCATGATTTGGTCTGCAGGAGATGTCACAGGAAGGTTTTGGATCATGTATACTTTGATTCTGTAATTAATCTGAAGTAACACTAACATTAGCCATTTCTATTTTTCTGACTAAAATTTGGTTGTGGATATATATCACAGTTTTTAATTAGCTTTGAAATTACACAACCTTGATGTTAATGTAAAACAGCTATTAAATAAATCAACTTTAACGGTTAACAATTAAAAAAATAAGGAGGTCATGAAGAATAATTAAACTTCATGACTATACTGTAATTACTTTTGCCAGATTTCTTGGTTTATCTGGATTGTGGCCTTTATCGACTGTTACGTAATATGAAATCAATTGTAAAGGAACGATATAAACCAAAGGAGCAATGATGTCAGTAATTTCAGGATTGATTTCAATTACTTCTTTTGAGTTTTCAGCTATTTTTTCATCTCCTTTAGCACCAACAGTTAATACTATAGCTCCACGTGCTCTAACCTCTTCAATGTTTGTCATTGTTTTTGCATAGTCGTCTCCTGGTGGGATAACTACAATAACAGGAACTTTTTCATTGATTAAAGCTAGTGGACCGTGTTTGAGCTCTCCTGCCGCATAACCTTCAGCATGGATGTATGTGATTTCTTTTAGTTTTAAAGCTCCTTCAAGTGCAATAGGATATGAAAATCCACGTCCAAGATAGAATACATTTTCCGCAAAGTCATATCTTTTGGATACTTCTTTAATTGCTTCTCTTTGACTTACCACTTCATCAATGTATGCCGGAACTTTGTATAACTCGTCAATCAGTGTGTCGTTTTTGGAAAGTAATCCTGCAAATAAGTAAATTGCTGTCAATTGTGCAATGTATGTTTTTGTTGCAGCCACTCCAATTTCAGGTCCTGCCTGAGTTTGAATTACAAATTCCGCTTCATCGGTCATAGCAGATCCAGCTACATTAACGATAGCTAATGTTTTTGATGTTTTTCTAGCTTCCTTTAAAGCCATACGGGAGTCATAAGTTTCACCGGATTGTGAGATAAATACTACTAATGTGTCTTCATCCCATGTTCTTGCAGTGTATTTTGCTTCGGATGCAATGACAACGTCACATGCAATTCCAGCAAGGGATTCAATTAGGTATTTTCCGGTAATAGATGCATGGTATGATGTTCCACAAGCTACAAAACAGATTCTTTTCACATCTCCGATTTCATCAATAACCTTTTGGATGTTTGCTTTTTGACCTAAAGTGTTTTTAACTGCTTTTGATTGCTCTATGATTTCTTTAATCATGAAGTGTGGATGACCTTCCCTTTGAGCCATTTCAGGAGACCAGTCAATATGTTTGGATTCCCATTCAATGTTTTCACCGTTTTCATCGTGAATTTCAATGCCCTCTTTAGTTAGGATTGCAATTTCACATTCCTTTGGTCTGATTATTTCACGGGCATAATCTAAAACAGCCGGAGTGTCTGATGCTACAAAGTATCCTTCTTTACCGTATGCAACGATTAAAGGTGAATCTTTTCTGGTTGCAACAAGTTTGTCCGGTTCGTCTTTGGAAATTGCAACGATGGCATATGATCCCTCAAGTTTTTGGGATGTTTTTCTAACTGCGTCCTCTAAATCAAGACCTTCATCCATAAATTTCCTGATTAAATTTGGAATCACTTCACTGTCGGTTGTTGATTCGAATGTGTATCCTTCTTTGATTAAGTTCTGTTTTAATTCGGTATAGTTTTCTAAAGTTCCGTTGTGAACAACCGCTACACTTTCTGTGTTGTCTAGGTGTGGGTGAGCATTCGCATCAGTTGGTCTTCCTGTTGAAGCCCATCTTGTGTGTGCAATTCCAATATTGCCCTTCATTCTTTTGAAATGTAATTTACTGTTAACAGATTCAATGTCTCCTTTTCCTTTTTTGACATTAATGCTGTTATTATAAGTAGCCATACCTATTGAATCGTATCCTCTGTATTCCAATTTGGAAATACAATTAAATAAGATAGGTGCTACATTTTTATTTTCTATTAAAATGCATCCAACAATTCCGCACATTTTATCACCTTTTTAGTTTATTGGTAATTTTTTTAAAGTTTAGATAATATAAATCACATAAATGAAATGCTTTATAAACCATTGTCTTTTGAAACTATTTGCTTTGTTTAAGAACATGACTAAAGCAATCGCTTTAAATAATTTAAATACTTATTTTTATAAATCTATTTTTAAGTGATTAAAATGAAAGAACAGATTTTAGAAAAACTACATGAAATAGAAATTAGGGAAAATATAACTATTTTATATGCTGCTGAATCTGGTTCAAGAACTCATGGTTATGCCAATAGAGATTCAGATTACGATATCAAATTTATTTATAAACATAATGACATCTCCAAATATTTGGTTTTAGACAATTTCGTAGATGTAATCCAGGAAGAGGATGGATTATTTGATATGGTAGGATGGGACATTAAAAAGGCATTACACCTTCATTTTAAAAACAATGCAAGTTTAAGGGAATGGCTGTCCTCTCCAATCGTATATGTTCCGGATGAAATTGGACTGTTTAGGGATCTTCCCGAGTTTAACCGTGAAGTATTAAGACAGCAATATTACGGTCAAGCTTTCAAAACCAACAAGAAATACATAGTCGGCAGTGATTTAAGGGATAAGAAAATTGTTAAAAAAACATTGTATGTCATCAGATGCAATTTGAATTGGATGGAATTGGGTGAAAACGCACCTGAAGTATCCGATGAAGTACGTAAAGCTATTTCAAATTTAACAGAATCTTATAAAAATTTAGCATTTGATGAAATTGCCGATGAGGATTTGGAATTGGTGCATTCCTGGATTAACGATTCATTGGATAATTTTGAAAGGTCAAAATTCAAGGCTCCAAAAAGAGATATAGAAGATTATAACGAGAGATTTCAGGAAATTATAGGTTTAAAATGATGAAAATAGTTTTTATTTGTAGCGGTAATACGTCCAGAAGTCCAATGGCTGAAGGATTATTTAAGAAAATGGTTAAAAATGTTGATGTTTCATCTGCAGGATTTTCAACATATTCCGGTGAAGATGCGGATGAATATGCCCAATTAGTCTGTAAAAAACAGGGCATTGATTTATCCGGCTTTAAGACAACCAATGTCGCTGATGTTGACTTTGAGGATGTGGATTTGGTTTTGACCGCTACAACTGAAAATAGGGAAAAGATTAGGAAATTTCATCCTGATGTCAATGCCTATACCATTAAAGAATATGGTGGAGACAATGGGGATGTTGATATAAAAGATCCGTCAGACGAGGGTCTTGGAGATTATGTTGTTTGTTATTTTGAAATCAAAGAGGCATTAGAAAAGATTTTAGAAACTCACAGCGAATTTGAGGTGTTAAAGTGAAAGTGATGTTTGTATGTACAGGAAACATTTGTAGAAGTCCGATGGCAGAGGCAATATTTAAAGATTTGGTTAAAGATGCTGAAGTTTCATCCTCAGGCATAAGTGCCCTGACTGGTGAAAGGGCATCATTTAATGCAATTGCAGTATGTAAGGAAAACGGTTTGGAGTTGTCTGACCACAGATCCACTCATATATTTGATTCAGATATTGAAAAAATGGATTTGATTTTAACTGCAACGGATAATCATAGTTATGTACTAAAAAAACAATATCCTCAATTGAATATTTACACAATCAAAGAATATGCTGGGGATAAAAATTTGAACATTGCCGATCCGTATGGCGGAAGTTTACATGATTATGAGGTTTGTTTTTCAGAGATTAAGGAAGCACTGGAAAAAATTTGTGAATCAAAACCGGAATTTGAAAATGTTAAAATCTAATCAATTATTGCTTTAACATTGTAAAATTGCTAAAAATTCATGTAGATATTTTTTAAAAAGAGTTAGGTCATTGCTCCCGTCTGGAGCTTGTCGAGTATTTCTAATTGGTATGGTTTTACTTTATTGTAAATTTGTGGTATTTTTAAAAGTTCATCAAAACATTTTAGGGCTTCAGGCAGTTTATTTAAAAGCCTCAACACGATAGCTTTGTTAAAAAGAGCACAGGTATAATCTTTATCTATACTTAAGCATTTATCAAAGCATTCAATGGCTTTTTGATAGTCACTACAGATAAATAGCACCCCTCCCTTATGATTTAGAGTGTTAATGTCATTTTCATCCAGTTCCAAAACCAGATCCATTAACGTCAATGCTTTTTCTGGATTGTTTTCTTTGATTAATGCTCTAAGGGCTTGCATTTTTAATCTGTCGATTTTGCTGTTGATGTCGAACTCGCCGTCATCGTAAACAAATTCCCTTTCAAAAGTTAGTTTTATTTCATCAATCAGTTCCCTTACATGATTTTCACAAGAGGAATCTTCTTCAATGGCTTTAATGAAACTGTCAAGTGCATCCCATAGCTTATTTTCATTTTTAAGTTCAATGCCTTTTTGAATCAGTTCATTTGCTTCATCATTAACATCATTTAAATCGATATCCTCGCTGACATCTGTAATTTCACTTTTTAGGATATTGATGATATTTTCCAGATTCGGATTAATAGCTAATGCTTTATCATAGCATTCCAATGCTTTATCATAATTGTTTTCATGTTTGTAAATAATGCCTTTATTTAGAAGTGCTGATGAGTTTTCGGATATTTCTAAAGAATTATCGAAACATTTTTTTGCCTCTTCAAACCTGTTCATTTTCATCAGTGTAGACCCTTTGCCATTAATCGCTTCAGTGTTTTCGGGTTCGATTTCCAACACTTCATCAAAAATTTCTAAGGCTTTTCTACTGTCATTTTGCATAAAATCATAAGCTTCATTAATTTTATTGTTAATATAGTCTTCTAGCATAATATCACTCGGTAATAATTAATTATAAAAAAAGTAATGGGTTTTAAAAAAGAGTTGATGATTAATTTGGTGTATGGCAATATGTTTAGGTATAGGTTTTCCCAGGGGGTTTTAAAAATTATTTTCGAAAACAAATTAATCATACTCAACACCTGATTTGTAGTTTCACTATTCATATTAATAAGTGACATAAAGCAAAAGCTTTCATTGACTATGAAATTTTTACATCAGATATGAACGTTTACCCTTTTTTTATTCGTTGGATTTATTTAAACAATTTTTCATTACTTTTACGTCTTTAATGAGGTTTAATCATAGTTAAATTAAGTCTAAACATATTGATAGAATATATAATAGTTTTCATGCATTTTTTAAAATGCTTGATGAACTTATTGTAACCTCAATAAAATAATCATGTTATTAATATAAAAATCGAATAAAGATTTCACTTTATGTGATTAATTAAATATTAAATTGAATATAATTTTAAATTGAGTTAGTTTATGTATGATAATATTGAATCAAGTGGGAGGTTTGGTTTTATGAAGAAAATAATGTTTGTTTGTTATGCAAATACGTCCAGAAGCGCAATGGCGGAAGCAATTTTAAAACAGATGATTGGAGACGATATTGAAGTTTACTCTTCAGGAATCATGGCAATCGATGGCAAACAATCTTCCTCCGTGACTGTTGAGGTATGCAAAGCTCATGGAATAGATATAACTTCTCACACCGCAACCAACTTTAGAAACTCGAATATTGGAGATATGGATTTGGTTTTAACTCTAGAGGAGTTTTACACTGAACGGGTAAAAATTTATTATCCTGATTTAAAGATTTGCACAATAAAACAATTCATTGGCGAATATCCTCCGGACATTAACGATCCTGCCGGCGGTGACTATAAGGTATATGATGCCTGTTTTTGTGAGATTAAGAGAGTATTGATAAAAGTAGCTAAAAAAATTAAAAAGGAATATGTCTCCTGAATATTAAATATGTATTTAAATATAACAATTATTGGAATTCTGATTATCAATGACTAGATGAATTTTACAATTTCAATTAACTAAAGCAATCGCTTTATATGATTTATATAGAAAATAAAGTATATATTTAAATAACCAATAAAGTGAGGTGATAATATGTTCGAATTAAAGGGAAAGTATGCAACAGCAAAGGTCTTTTCAGATGATGTTGACAGTGTTAGCATTTCACAGGTAATCAATTTTTTAAACCAACCGATAGCTGAAGGCCAGACTGTCCGCATGATGCCCGATATCCATGCGGGAAGAGGATGTACCATTGGAACTACAATGACAATCACTGATAAAGTTGTTCCTAACCTTGTCGGATCAGACATCGGCTGTGGTATGGAAGTCTTATACCTTGATGCTGATGAAATTGATTTTGAACGCCTGGACAATATAATTCGCACTAAAGTACCTCATGGTTATAATAAAAGAGTTGTTCCACATCATTTCATGAAAGATTTTGACTTAACAGAACTTAAATGCTATTTCAAACTTGAAGCTGGAAGCGAAGGTAATTTCGCCTTAGGTACTCTCGGTGGTGGAAATCACTTCATTGAAATAAACCAAACTCAAGACAATGGTTTAATCTTAGTTATTCATTCAGGAAGCCGTAGAATAGGTGCTGATGTTTGCGATTACTACCAGAACGAAGCTCTTAAGGAGTTTAAAAGACATCATAATATGGCTCAAAATAAGGATTTAATTCATTGTGAAGGAAAACTGTTCGATGACTATATCCATGACATGAAAATCATGCAGGATTTTGCGGTTCTAAACCGTCAGGCCATTGCAGAGACAATCTTATCAGAATATGGAATGGACTACACCAAATCATTTACAACTATCCATAACTACATCGACATGGACAGGATGATTTTAAGAAAAGGTGCAGTTTCAGCTAATAAGAATGAGACATTAATCATTCCAATAAATATGCGTGACGGATCCATCATCTGCAAAGGTAAAGGAAATTCTGATTGGAATTATTCCGCTCCTCATGGTGCAGGACGTTTATTCAGTCGTTCCAGAGCTAAAAATGAATTATCTTTTGATGAATTTGAACGTGCAATGGATGGAATTTATTCAACATCTGTTTCTCGCAAAACACTTGATGAATCTCCAATGGCATATAAACCAATAGATAATATTTTAAATAATGTTGAAGATACAGTTAAAATAATGGAAATTGTAAAACCAGTTTATAATTTTAAAGCTTAAAAAAAGGGTTATTAATATGTCTGAGTTAAAATATATGGATTTATCTTTAGATGAAATCTTAAAAAATCTTCAAATGTGTAAATCAGTTGTAGCCAATCAGGAAGAATCAATTTGTAAGTTTAGAGATGTTATTCTCACCGCTTCAAATAAACGTGTGGTTTCAGATAGAAAAACCACAATATTTCTTGCAGGGGCCGGAAGGTCAGGTTTTGTTGCAAAATCCTTTGCAATGAGATTAATGCATTTGGGATTCTATGTATATGTATTTAATGAAACAATAGCTCCTCCGGTTAGGGATGGAGATATAATTATCATTATTTCAAAATCAGGTAAATCCAATTCAATCACTCAAATCGTTGAAGATTCTAAAATTGATAATGTTAAGTTCTTGGCCGTTTGTGGAAATACCGAATCAGAACTAGCTCAAAAGGCTGATGCAAGAATTGTCATCGATTCTCTTCCACAAACTTTAGTCAGACTTGAAGACAGTGATGTCAATGATTTCATGGAAACTTTGCCAAGAGGTTTAATCAACTTTGAAAGTGATGAGGAAGTCAGAAGTAAAATTGAAGCACTCCCTAAAAAAGCTGCTGATTTAAGCGATAACAGATTATGGGAGGAACTCGTAGAATTGCCTAAGGAAATCAGAGGAATCAGTAATATTTACCGCCCATTGGAATTGATATTGATGGGAACCTCCTTTGAAATTTCAGCTTTAGTTTTACTTGATGCCTTAGTCACTGAGTTAATGCAAAGTCTGAATTTACGTGAAAAAGACCTTAAGGCATATCATGATGTTTTAAGTAGCGCAATTTAAACAATAAATTATGGAGATATATTAATGAGCGAATCAGATATTAATAAAACAGTAATTCTTGACTCTGAAGATTCTGATTTAATTTCAGAAAAGTTATCTGCCGTTAACAATAACGTTAGGTTTTCAATACTTGAAATTTTAAGGGATCATCAAAAGTATAATCAGGGACAATCAAAAGATCCGCTATATTCTCGTGAAATTAACAGTATTCTTTTAAAAAATTATAATATAGAAATCTCTCCTCAAATGTTAGGACAACACATGAAACAGCTTATGAATGCTAATTTAGTTAGTGAGGTTATAATTAAAAAGGAAGTGCCTAATAAAGTAGGTAAAAGAGGAGTAAAAGGATACGTTTTAAAAGAAGATGCATTTGAAGATTTGTTTCTTGATATTTCCTTCTTGTCAGATGAGCTTTTCACATTCTTTGATTTATATAATTCCAATCAAAAATTCAATGAAGATGAAAACTGTGTTTTAACCGTATTTAATGGTGTTGATAAGGGCAAAACCTTTAAGGTCAGACAGGATGAAACTGTTTTAATTGGCCGTAAGGCTAATTTCTCACAAGCAGATTTGGCCTCATTTTCCATTCTCCTGGATAATAGCTATGATACTGTTTCAAATATATCCAAACCTCATTTGAAATTGTTCTATAAAAAGGATGGCTGGTATATAATTGATGAAGCCAGTACAAATGGAACTTTCATTGGTGATATGGAAGTGCAAAAAGGAAAAGCTACTAAATTAAAACCTAATTCATTTTTAAAATTATCTAGAGGAAATGGTGGTGCAGTTATTTATTGCTCATTTTAATTAGATTTTTTTAAATCTAATTCGGTGGTTTAAGTGGACTTTGATGAAGTTAAACACTTAATTGAAGAATTTTTTAATGGCAAATTTGAAGTTAAAAAATTTCTGGGCGAAGGATCATTTGCAAATGTGTATTTGGTAAACCATAACTACCTAGACACCTTAATGGCCATGAAAATCATCAAAGAACCATTAAGCGCCACAACCAATAAAAAAGATGTTTTTCGCGAAGTAACCCTTGCATGTCAGCTTAGACATGAAAATATCATAAGCATTTTTGATGCTGCTGAAATTTCTAATTTTGAAGATGGCAAAAGCCATGCTTATTTTGTAATGGAATATGTTTCGGGAGGGGATTTGGAGCATTTTTTGAATTCATATGTTGAAATCAACATGTTCATGCCGATTGGTCTTAGCCTGGATTTGATAAAACAAATTTTAAGCGGACTAAATTCTCTTCATTCTGCAAATCCTCCTATCATTCACCGAGATTTAAAAACAAATAATGTTCTGCTTAGTTTTAATGCATGCGGTGACATCATCATTAAAATTTCCGATTTTGGTTTTGCAAAAGAAGTCACAACAAGCATTTCAGACATTGACATTGCAGGAACAAGGCCTTATATGGCTCCGGAACTTTTCAATAAATCCGTTTCAACAAAAAGTGATATCTATGCTGTTGGTGTCATGTTCTATCAGCTTTTGACCAACAGATATCCATATAATGTTGGAGACTACACTACAGAAGAACTGATTGATCTGAAGCCATGGAAAGAGGAATTGAAGCCTCCAAGCCATTACAATGAAAACTCCTTTGACTTTTTGGATGAAATTGTTTTGAAATGTCTTGACGTTAATCCAAACAACAGATACAGTGATGCCAGTGACCTGTTGGATGATGTTGAAAAGGCCATTGAGGAGTATGACTCAAATCAAAGTTATTCATCAGTCAATTCTGAAGAGGATTATAATGATGAATATTGTGAATATATTATAAATTATTCCATTAAGGAAGCGTTCAGGCTTGCAAAATGTGAAAACAGGCTCAAGGATGCAATTGAAATATTGGAAGGCGAAGTCTTGGAGAATTATGCAATTCGTAATTTTTACTCTGAAACCCTCAGAATCTGGAAATCAAAGCGTCCTGATTTGAAGCTGATTTCAAAGGCATTTACAGTTAATCTTAAGGGAAGACATTATAAGCTATCTTGCAATTTCTTAAAGGAAGCTATTGCATATAATCCATCTCTTAAAGGTAAATATCAACATTATATTGATTTATGGGAGATTTTCATTGATTTGGAAAGACATGGTAGTCTATTTAAGGCCGTTGTATTGCTTGAAAAGCTAATGGATTCAAATAGTGAAATAAAAAGGCTTTACAAAAATATTCTGCCAACCCTCAAGACTTATTCCGTTGATGAAATAGTCATAGAATCAATTCGTTTGGTCAATCTTAATGACTTGTCTGAGGGTGCTAACCTGATGGAGTTTGCAGTCATTTTGGATGAGCAGGTAAGAGAAAAATATGCTTATAAGATGTCACTTTGGAAACAGAACATGAAGACACACATTAAACAGTCTCATGAAATTAAAGCAGATACGATTGATTATGCAATAGATTTAGGAACAATTGACTCTGTAATTTCCTATTATAATGACGGAAATCCAATAATCATTAAGAATCATAGGACTGGAGATGATTTTACTCCGTCTGCAGTATTGGTGGATGAATCCGATAATGTTGAAGTGGGTATCAGTGCAAAGGATGCAATACTGAAAAACAATAACAATGCCGTTGGTGAGTTTAAAAGCAATATGGGCTTTTCAATTCCATTCAAGTTTGAAAAATCCTCTCGCGTGATGTTTCCTGAAGAATTGTCTGCCGAGGTTTTAAAGGATTTGAGAGTATCTGTATATGATGAAACAGGTGTCAATATTGAACATGCAGTCATTTGTGTTCCTGCAAATTCAAATCCAATAAAGACAAGGGCTGTCAATGATGCTGCAGACCTTGCAGGATTTAGATCACACAGTCTTATATTGGAACCGATTGCAGTTAGCCTGGCTTATGACCTTAAAAAGGAAAATGGAATCTGGATGATTTATGATTTGGGCGGCGGAACATTTAATGTAAGTCTTATTCATGACAATAATGGTGAAATCGAAAAGCTAGCTACTGACGGTTTGGAAAATCTTGGTGGAAACGCTTTTGATTGGAAGATTGTCAATGATTTGTTCAGACCAAAAATAGCTTATGACTTGAATTTGGATGACTTCAGGCGTGATAACTCAAAATATGGGGAAGTGTTTGCAAAACTTAAGAATGCTGCAGAGGTTTCCAAGATAAACTTAACTAAAATGGATAAAACAGACATATGCATTAGTAATCTTTTTGATGGTTATGACTTTAACTATACTTTAACCAGATTTAAGTTCAAGGAAATCATAGCGCCTTTAATTAACTATACATTTAACGTATCAAGAAACTTATTAGATGAATACTCTCTAACTGACGATGACATAGATAAGATTATTCTTGTAGGGGGCTCATCGATTAGTCCTATAGTTCATGATTTTATTGAAAATGAATTTGCTATTGAAATTGAATCGGGCATTAATCCGCTAACGGTGGTATCTATTGGAGCGGCAATTTATGCGGGAAGTCTTGAAAAGCCCCACATTGACATTAAAAAGAAACCTTTCTCAGTGCTTATAAACCATAAGAACGGAATTTTACAGGGCAAGGTTTTCTCAAATGATTTGAAATCATCATTTTTGGGATATCATGTGGAAATTGCATCAAATGAAATCCCTTTAAAGATTGATGGAACATTTACACTAAAAAACCCGCCAAAAGAATATGACATTAACGTTTTTGAAAATGAGGAATTGGTAAAGCTTGATGCCAAATCACCGAACTGTGTAGATGGTGAAAAGTTATATATTCCATATCTAAACAGGCAGTTCGACATTGATAATGACGCCAATCCGAAAGATTTGATGAATAGATACTCAAAACTGCTTAAGGAAATTGATTATTTAAACGAATTTTCATCACCAAATACTGATGAAATTCAAAGATATATTGAAATATTGCTTGAAATAGCTCAAAGAGACAGAATAGCTATAAATCAAGCTGAAATTTACATTGATTATTTAACTGACATTGTGGAGGATTTAAAAAGAGACCTGAAACATTCCATGCTTTTGGAAAATGTGACAGAAAAAATTGAAGTCATAAAAAACAGCAATCTGTTTGAAATTGATGGCATAGAAGAAAACTTGAAGAACACTACTTTGGATGAACTTGAAGACATACACGGCCTTTTGGTTGAAAAATATGTATCATTGAACAAAAATGAAGTAATCGTTGAATGCTTTTTTAATCTAAAGCTCGAAGGGGTTTATACAAACAATGAAAAACTTGCAGATGAACTGATTGAAAAGGCACAAATTGCATTAAACACCAACGATTACGATGAGCTATTCAGCATTGTCAATGTGCTTTATGAAATAGATGAGCGGACGATTAAATAAAATCCTTTAAGTGATTTAAATAAGGTATTAAATAGATTAATGATTAGTGGTAATTTTCATGAAAAACCCGAAAAATTCTATAAAACCGACAGTAATACTTAATAAAAATAATTCGGATGGATTTCTAGACCTGAATTCCCCATCTGATTTAGGTGAAGTTATTAAAGTATTGAGAAAATTAATGGATGAAGGTGATAGTGATGATAGATAAACTAATCGAATTGCCTAATCATGGTCGTTTAATCGTTGTGACTGATTTGCATGGCAATTTTGAGGATTATAACCATTATTTAAATCTCTGGGATGAAACAGATTCTGATTTTCATATAGTCTTTGCTGGTGATTTGATTCATGGTCTGGATGAGCAGACCGATGGATCTGTTGAAATTCTAGACGATGCAATGGCCAAATCAGAGGAATACTCAAATTTTCATGTCCTTTTGGGAAATCATGAATGGGCTCATATCACCAATTCAGAAATTTATAAAAATAAAAAACCATTGCTTTTAGGATTCAAAAACGTCATATCCTACAGGAAAGGGTTCATCGAACCTCACTTAACAAGATACATTAAATTCTTTAAAACAATGCCTTATTTTGTAAAAACTGCAAACGGATTGTTCATATCCCATTCGGGACCTTCAGATAAGGTAAGGTCTATTGAAGGGTTTAACAAAATCTTTGAAAGCGATTATTCAAGTCCGATTCTATATGATTTTCTATGGAATAGATATAATAAGGTAAATGATTATACCAAAGCCGATGTTAACAGGTTTCTGGAAATTGTTGGCTCAAAGGTTATGGTTGTAGGGCACTGTCCTGTTGAATCATATAAAGTCTTTGCCAACCAGATTATCATGTCTTCAAGCTTTGTGACAAAAGTAAAGACATATCTTGACATTGACCTTGCAATGGAGATTGATGACATTAAGGATGTGCAAAAGCAATTGAAATTTATAATTGATGATTAAGGAGTTCAGTCCATGATTAGGGAAAATTCATTTGGTAAAGTCAAAAGGGATTTTGTTAAGGAATTGGCAGGCACCTTTTCCGCAATTATTAATTCTGATGACAGTATTAAAGGTTATCCCGAACATATTCTAAATGTCTTTATAAGGTTTAATTCTAAATCCAGTTATGATTTGGATTTTGAATTGGATAAAGATGATTTTATACGTTTTGACCTGTTAAAATTTTCTAAAGAAGAATGGATGTTAATATACGGGTTATTTAAAGAGGTTTTTAAATTCAATCATAAACTAAATCCATTCATTTATTTATTTTTTTATGATTTAATATATTATAGCTCATTTGGTGAGGATATAGAAGCATTGGACATGTCTGATGAACTTTTAGGTCTTATGGGCAGTGAAATGTTAAAATTATATACGTTGTTTGATGAATATTTTAAAAGCGATGATTCAAATTTGGTAAATGATATTGTGGATGCTTCTAAAGCTGATACCATACCTGCCTTTGTTGTTATTCATCTTGCTAGTTGGATTAACGAACATGTAGGTAATGATAAAAGAGAATTAGGGGACCCGATTTGTGAATTATATACAATAGCATTAGGTAAAATTTATAAAAAACCTGAATTGACTCAAGACGATTACTTGGAAATAAGTTCCATGTTTTTTGAAATTGACACTTCAAATTTCAGTGACATTCAAACAGATCGTGTTTATTCAACTGTTGGAAAATTCGAAATTAATAATAAGAGAAATTCAATGAAAAAAAGGATAGCTAATCCAAGATTTAGGTGTTAAAAATGAAACCAGGAAATTTAGAGAGGTATATCGATAAATTTTTCGATAACTTAGAGTTGTACGATGACTATAAAAACGGTCATTACTACAAAGATTTATTAAAGGCTGGAATTGATTTATTTTTAGATAATGAAAACCCTTATAATGCATATGAAGTTTATAGGACATTTTTCATGATTTATCAAATTACAGCAGCATATAAATCAGAAGAAAATGATGAGCCATTAATTAGTGTAAATGAACCGAATACTCTTCTTGATTTGGTTAAGACAATGGAAAAATATGAGGAAAACACTGGAGATTTAATTGACAAACAAAGAGACCATCTTGTTCACTCCGTAAACGTTTTCCTATTAGGTTTAGCAATATATGCACAAAACAACAGATACAGGGAATATTTCAAGGGTTATGTTTTAAAAAGCAATTATGATAAGTATTACAGACTTGAAAACGGTGAGTTTTCCGATGAGGAATTTTTATATCGTTGGGGAGTAGCCGCTTTATTCCATGATGTCGGATATCCTGTAGAGATAATTGGAAAACAACTTAAAAAATTCATAAATGATAGTGTAAAGTCAATTTCATCAACATACGATGCGGATATTGCAATTGATTTTAAAGACTTTAATGAGTTTAACACTATTGTAAAAATGGACTGTAATTTCGCTGATGAATTTACTAAAACCTATCCTGAAGCTAAATTCCTGAATCTATTCAAGCCAACAGATATTGTTGCACATAAAATATCAACTGATTTTGGAAGCATTAATGTAAATGACGTTATAAAACACCTGGATAATTTTGTTTATTCCATGGGCGAGATGGGTTTCATTGACCATGGATTTTTCTCATGTATTTTAGTATTGAATTCCTATGGTTATTTAATTCAGAAATATGCTAAAAACCATGACTTTTTCTTCTATCCAATTGTGGATAGTGCTTCAGCTATTTTACTGCATAACTACTACAGGAATGTATTGCAAAAAGATCCATTTAACTTAAATCAGCTGCATCCGTCCCAGTCTCCTCTTGCATTCTTATTAATATTATGTGATGAGCTTCAGGAATGGAGCAGACGACCGTTTGGGGTAAAAGACAAACAGAAAGGTCATGTAAATGAATATCTTTTAAAAATCGATGATGATTCATTGGAAGTAAAATACATTGGTAAAAGCGGATACACCGGTTTAGGATTTTCTAAGGATAAAATGGTACTTCTTAATAATGTTTTATCTATCGATAGTGCATTCCAATTTGGTTTAAGAGTAAGTACTGATGTTGTGGAACATTTCACTTCAACAGAAGCTGATTATGATGATATTCAAGTCCCTGATATTGTTTTAAGAAATGTTGAAAGCTTGGCAGTTTTGATTCATGAACATTATAATGATACTGTTAGAAAAGAATATCAGGATGCTGTTGATAATGGCAATGTCAGTGATGAGTTACAGGAAAAATATGACGGCATTAAATCATATGCTGAACTTTCACCTCAACTTAAAATAGCTAATATCAGACAGGCAAGATCAATACCAACTAAATTAGCTATTATAGGATGTGAGCTTGCAAATGAAAGTGATGAAAGGCCGGCAATTACTGAATTTTCACCTGAGGAAGTGGAGGATTTAGCAATTTTTGAACACGATGAATGGTGCAGGGAAAAAGAAGGAACCGGCTGGACTTATGGTGAAGTTAAAGACACGGATAATTTTATCACTCCATATTTGGTTCCATGGGATGATTTAACTGAAGAAATTAAGGAATATGATAGGGAACCTGTCAGAAACATTCCAACTTTAATGCAATCAATCGGATTGAAAGTTGTTAAAAGCAAAATCAGATTACTGACATTTGAAATGCATAATTTGCATCAAAATGATGTTGCATTTGATGATTTGCCTGATTATATCAAATATTCCAACTACAAACAGGCCGATTACTTAATAAAAATATTATCTATGATTGGTTACTCTGTAGTTGATGCAGATGCACCGGGTGAAGCTATTACCAGTTTTGATTATGATACAATCGAGTTTTTCGCTGAAAGAGAACATGAAGCATGGTGTAAACTTAAATATAATTTAGGATGGCAGTATGGTCCGTTTAAAGATGAAGTATCAAAAACTAACCCTAATTTAGTCAAATGGGATGTGTTAGACTTTGATATTAAGGAATCTAACAGAAGCACATTCAGAAATCTGCCGATATTATGCAAATTTGTTGATTTAAAAATTGTTAAAAACAATTAACAATTTTTAATTATTTTTTTTAATTTTCATGATGTAAACTATTTTTTGCATTCGTTGTTAAACTTATTTAATATTAAAAATATATTTATTTTTAATTAGTTAAGGTGGAAACAACAATGAGCGATGAGAGTATCGGCAAGGAAAATTTTAAACTGTACATCGATGATTTTTTTAAGGGTTTAGAGTTGTATGATGATTATAAGGGAAGACACAATTATAAAAAACTGTTAAAATCTTCTATTGATGTTTTTTTAACATATGAAAGTAAATATACTGCAAAAGATGTATATCGAATGTTTTTCATGATTTATCAAATCACTGAGGAAGATAAATCAAAAAGACAGGAAAACAAGGATCTTGTTGGTGAACCGAATACTCTATTAAATCTCATTGATGTAATGGAAAAATATGAAAAGAACACAGGTGAACTAATTGACCGCCAAAGGGACCACTTTATTCATTCAGTCAATGTTTTTCTATTGGGATTAGCTATCTATTCTCAAAATCAAAACTACAGGGAAATATTTGATAAATATATTCAAAAAAGTGGTTATGAAAAGTATTACGGTCATGATTATGAAGAGGTTTCCCGTGAAGAATTTTTATACCGCTGGGGAATAGCTTCCCTATTGCATGATATAGGTTATCCATTTGAAATTGTTGGAAAACAGTTAAAGAAGATTATAAACGATGGAGTAAAATCCATTTCCAACTCTTATGATATTCAATTGGGTATTGACTTTACAGAATTCGATGAATTCAATTCAATCGTGAAAATTCCACCTTATTGCTTTGCTGAAAAATTCCGTAGGAAAAACAATGAAGCAAGAATCCTTAACCTGTTTAAACCAACAGACATTTTGGCTCATAAGATATCCACTGACTTTGATTTTGATATGAATAAAACAAAACTTTTAAGGGATGACTTAAATTCATTTGTCGAATACATGAAAGAGCAGGACTTCATTGACCATGGTTTTTACTCTGCGATTTTAGTTTTAAATTCATATGGTAAGGTACTCCAGAAATATGAAAAAGATTATGATTTCTTCTTCTATCCTGTTGTAGACAGTGCATCAGCTATTTTATTACATAATTACTATAATAAAACTTTACAAAATGAAAAGAAACCATTTAAATTAGGTGAAATGGATCCTAACAGTTCTCCTATTGCTTATTTATTAATCTTATGTGACGAACTTCAGGAATGGAACAGGCAGCCATTCGGAATTTTGGACCAAAAGAAACTGCATGTAAATGAGTTGCTTATTGAGATTAACAACAGAAAAATGAACATCGAATATATCCTGAAAGATGGTTTTATAGGATTGGGTTTTTCCAAAGATAAAAAAGATTTCATTAATAGTGTTTTGGATATCGATTTGATTTTTGAAAATGGAATCGATGTCGGCAGTGATGTTCAATCCGAAGTTCAGAATGAAATTATGAGGCATAGTGACATAGAGGATATCCAGGCTCCGGACATATTTATGAGAAACATTGAAAAGATTGCTAAACAAATCAACAGCAATTACAACGAATCCATTAGAAAGGAATATGCCCGTGCAGAGAAAAGGGGTAAAGTTACTGAAGAGTTAGAAAAAACTATGAGTTATTTGGAGGATGACTTCTTTGAGTTGGAGCCACAATTCCAGCTATCCAATTTAAGACAGGCAAGATCCATTCCGAAAAAATTAAATCTTATAGGTTGTGAAATTGCCCCTAAAAAAGACCCAAGGCCTAGAATTGGTCCGAGAGGTTTTGATGAAATTGAAATTGAAAATCTAGCAAGGTTTGAGCATCAGGAATGGTGTGAAGAAAAACGGGGTAACGGCTGGATTTATGGTGAAGAAAAAGATAATAAAAAGAGAATATCTCCTTATTTAGTTCCATGGGATGAATTAGAGGAGGATACAAAGAAACTGGATAAGGACACTATTAAAAACATTCCAAAAATTTTAGAGTCCCTCGGGTTAAAGGTAGTCAGAAGCAAAATCAGACTGCTTACCTATAAGATGCAGGAGTATTATGAAAGGGACAATCCTCAAAAAAATGGTAATGCAAAAGTTGGCAAGGACGCCACTTCCGAAGAGAAATTCAACTCATTGGATGACCATGTAAAATATGCAAATTACAAGCAGGCCAATTTCATTGTAAAAATCCTCAATGAGAAGGGTTATGATTTGGTGGACATTAATGACAAGGGTAGTGCAGTTACTCATTTCAATAGCAAGGATATTGAACACTTTGCTAAAAGGGAGCATTACAGCTGGTGTAAACTTAAATATGATTTGGGTTGGCAGCACGGTAAAAATTTCAATGAAAATAAAAAACGTTCTCCTAATCTTGTAAAATGGGAAGATTTAGACAATGACGTTAAGGAGAATAACAGAAATACGTTTAAAAATCTCCCTGAAATGTGTGCCGATGAAGATGTTGGCTTGAAGATTGTAAAAAGTGAATAATATTTTTATTCACAATCTTTTTTATTTTTACTTATTTTTTTATTTCAGTTCATATCTTTTCTTTAAAATTGAATATTTATTATTTATTTTTGTAATTTAGGCGAATAACAGTATTTCTTAATTCTTAATTATTTTTCAATGTTTTAATCCATATTTGATAATAATAACATTTATATATCACTAGAATTAATTATTATTGTAAATCACTTGGAGTTGATATTATGAAGAAAAGTGATTCAGAAGATATAAAAATTAATCCTAGAAGTAAAGATAAGGTTTACTTTGAATCTGAGCTTTTGCAAAATATTTCAGACAGTATAGACTTTTTAAAATCTGAAGCTAATGAAATATTAAAAGAATTGGATGAAACAGAATTCAAACAAAAACTTGATGAATTTGATTTGGAAGAATTTAGTGAATACACTATCGATCAAATTGATGATGCTTTAGATGATATTTCCCAGTTTAAAGATGATTTTTTTGCTGCACAGAATTTTCCGGATGAAGTAAAGGAATTTTCAAGAAATACAAAATTATACTTTAACAGAGACGAAATCTATGTAAAAAAAGCATATAGGAAACTTGAACGTGACGATTCTTACAATACAAATATTAGAGTTATCGAATTATGTGATAAGGCAATTGACCTTAATGAATTTAACAGCCAGGCATATTTTCTCAAAGGTAGAGCCTACATTAACTTGAAAAAATATGGGGCAGCTATTGATGAGTTTATTAATGTATTGGCTCTGGACGGCGATAATTTAGATGCAAGAATACGTATCGGTGATGCAAATAGATTGAATGAAGATTATGAAGATGCTCTAGATATCTATGACACAGCCTTGAGAATTGACAGGAAATCCTTTGATGCCTTACAAGGTAAGGCATTGGTTTATGCTGAGTTAGGAGACTTTGAAAAAGCATGCAACTATTTCAAAATGGCAGATCAGGTTTCCAAGTTGGAAGGAGATTCCAGAGATATTTGGGAAGTGTGTTTGGATAAATTAGATTAATCTTTTTTAGTGTAGTGGGTTTTCAGCTCATTACAGACTAACTTTTTAGTATGAGGCTGGATTTTCCAACCTCACACGCCATTTTTATTAAACTCAGAAACGAATTTTTTCTCATGATTAACTGTAAAAGTATGGGATTACTTCTACATATCTATTCTGTAACCTGTTTTATATATTATTTTTCTTTTATTCAAGCCCAATTTGCTTTTTTTAAACAAATAAGGGAATATAAAAGCAATTTTGGGATGGCAGGCAACGTATGATTATTGCAGTCTCCGGGACAGTACTGAATTGAAACTTGAATTTCTGAGAAATTTTGAATAATTGACTATTTTTTCATTTAATTTAGCTTTTATAACTAAAAAATATATAAAAAATCTTTTTTTGAGGTAACTTTTATATATCTTTTTTAATATAGTTATAAATACTTAAATAGTTTTAAGTTACAATCCAAAAATGAGTGAAAATATATGACAAACGAAGATTTTGCAAAAAAGATAAAGGACATTAGAGCAAGACAAGACATGACTATAGAAGAACTTTCCGAGAGAAGCGGTGTAAAACTTGAAGTTTTAGAAGCTATGGAAGCTGGTGAAGTTATTCCATCACTAACTCCATTGACTAAAATGGCAAGGGCATTAGGTGTAAGGCTAGGTACTTTTCTGGATGATACACCAGAACTTGGACCGGTAGTTACAAGAGGCGGAAAAACAGAAAATTCACTTTATTTCTCTGGAAGAGAAGATGTCACTAATGCAACCAATTTAGAATTCCACTCCTTAGGTGCAGGTAAAATTGACAGAAACATCGATCCATTCATCATAGATATTGCATTTGAAGAAGGAGAGAAAGAACTTTCATCACACGAAGGTGAAGAGTTTATTTATGTACTTGAAGGAGAAATTGAAGTAATTTATGGAAAAGATGTATTTACAATAGGTGAAGGAGATACTATATTTTATGATTCAGTAGTGCCACATCACCTTCATGCAAGCGGCAATGATAAGGCAAAAATATTAGCCGTACTCTACACTCCATACTAGACAATGAAAAGAGGGCTTGATTGATATGTTTAAATTAGGATTAAAACAAAATGTATTCGGATATGAAAATTTATTTACTCATGAGTTGGGATTGTTATTGTTGCGTTTAAACATATTGGGCCAAAAAGCAGAATTACAAAATAACAATGGAGGAATATTATGAGTGAATTATTTACAGAATTACCGATAGGAAAATTTTTTGAATCAATGGTTGAAAAACAGCCAGATCATGAATTTATCGTTTATCCAGACAGAAACTTAAGATTTACATATAAAGAATTTAATGAAAGAGTTGACAATATAGCAAAGGGAATGCTCGCTCTCGGAATTGAAAAGGGAGACCATGTTGGTATATGGGCAAAAAATGTGCCTGAATGGTTGACTTACATGTTTGCAACAGCCAAAATCGGTGCGGCAATCGTGACTGTCAACACAGCATATCAATCCCATGAACTGGAATATGTTCTCGGTCAGTCAGACATGAAAGCGTTAGCAATGACAGATGGCTTCAGGGATACAAGCTATTTCGACATTATCCATGAGCTTGTGCCTGAAATCAAGACATGTGCAAGAAACCATCTTGTTTCTGAAAAGTTCCCTCACTTGAAATACATTTTCCACGTGGGTCAGGAAAAGCACCGTGGAATGTACAATACTAATGAGCTATTGCTTTTGGGAATGAATTATG
>JAEIGA010003033.1_pt1 | contig 26444 bp, 27 predicted proteins | sample 9270691 | NCBI WGS metagenome assembly JAEIGA01 (sample SAMN17057246, study PRJNA624740) | gut metagenome | biome: biome; isolation source: fecal sample | host: Bos grunniens | place: China: Xizang | collected 2019 | reverse complement strand
TATACTTGATATGTGCCAAGCATTGAACATTACTTTATACGACTTTTTTAATGATGAATTGTTTAAGGACATAGAGTTAGAAGGAAATTATTAAAAAACAAGGCTAACGAATTTTCGTTAGCCTTTTATAATGCTTAAAATTGATTAGTTATCAAATCTTTTTTAGTTCAGATGCTATTTTTAATAGCATCTTTTGTTTTTTATCATCAAGCATTGGCGATAACATATTTACAAAATTATCTATATCGCTATTTTTAAGCGTGCCGTTTTGTTTGCCCTTTTTTGCCTCTTCATAAATGGCCTTAATTAGTTCGCTTTGGCTTTTTCCATCAAAACGCCCAGCAAGGCTTGAAACTAAATTGTATAAGTTTTTATCCATTCCGTCGGGGGCAGTGTTGTTTTTTTCTTTTTGTCCGTTTGCGAAACTGTTAAAATCTTGCATTATTTTATCTCTCCTATATTTTGCTTTCAATTTTATTGTATGTTGAACATATATTATATTGTTAGCGAGGTTATTATGGAAATATTACAATTTTTAACCGAATTTTTTAAAAACAACCAAAACTTAAAGGCCATTTTGCCCATTATTGAAATTTTAAGAAACAACAATTTTGATATAAAAAAGGCTTTATCATCGCTTACGCCTGAAATGATAAAGCCTATTGTTGAACAGTTTTCGATTGCTATAAACAACCCTAAAAATGCTTTTTATGAAAAGAGCCAAGGGCTTACGCCAATATCCAACATTGCCGACAAAGATATCGTTTATTCCTTAAACAAATATTTGTCGCAAACTTATTAGTTTAAGGTTTGCACTGCCCTTATCACTGCCGAAATGCCCTTTTCGGTGGCGTTTGCTGGATTTGGCAATATGCCAACGTTATGAATGCAAGTTGTTTTATCTGGCCACAAAATTTTTGCAGTGGTTAGTTTAACCGCACTTCCGTCAAGGAATTTATAGGTCGTTTGCATAATGCCTTTGCCGTAAGTTTTTGCAACCCCGTCGCTATTCTTTTCAACGACAAGGTTATCTATTGAAAACTTTTCGCCGTAATAAAGCATTGCACCGATTAAGCATTCTGATGCCGATGCCGTGTGTTCGTTTGCAAGCACGGCTATCTTTTGTATAAACTCATAGTTTTTGCCGTTTTCTATATAATAACTTTTGTTTTCCGTCTTGCCTTTAGAGTATGCGACAAGCGTTTTCTTGCCACCGTTATAAATCAAGTGTCTTGCCACTTTTGTAAAGTCGGTCATATATCCGCCACCGTTATTTCTTAAATCTAAAATAAGTTTAGTGCGGTTGTTGTCTTTCATACACTCAATTGCTTGTGCTAGTTGTGATGCAACGTCGCCTTCAAACCCATCTAAACGGATAAGTGCTGTGTCATCGCCCAACTGCTCAATTTTTTCACTTGCAAGTTCCACCTTTTGCATTTTGCCATCGATAACGCGGAAACTTATTCTTTTTTGGTTATCAAAATATGCAACGTAAGTCGCAAGGTATTTGTCTTTTTGCACGGCAAACGAAAGCCTTTCACCCGCTCTATCAATAGTAAACTCTACCACGTCACCCTTTTTGCATTGTGACAAAAAGTCGCTTAACTGTTTTGAGTTTATAAACTCGGTTGTGTTTTCATTAAAAGTTGCACTTACAATTTTATCGCCAGCCCTAACGCCTTGTTTATCGGCAGGCGAATTGCCTATAATGCCGTGTGCGATTGGCTCTTGATTTTCGCCAACGTAAAGATTAAAACCAAAGCCACTGTAATCGCCTTCCCTTTCCCTTGTCTTTTCTTCATATTCTTCTTTTGTGTAAAATTTAGAATATTGGTCAAGCACGCCGTTAGCAATGGCTTTTAGGTAATCGTCCTTGGTTAGTTCTTTAGTTTTGCCGTTTTCATCAATAATATAGCCAACTTGTTCAATAAGCCTAATAAGGTCGGTTGTAGACGTTGAAACTTTTGGGTCGATTATATATTTAGAAAAATAACCGCAGGTAAAAGATAGAACAATAACTAAAATTATTGAAACTATGTTTATAACCCTTTTATGTTTGGTCTTTTTTGAAATTTCTTGTTTTTCTTTCATATCCGTTTTATTTTACCAACCTTGACAAAATTGTGATTAACCTAAAGGTGATTGCATCTGAAAACTTCCTTATATTAAGCCCCGTTGCCTTTTCAATCTTATCTAATCTATATATTAAAGTGTTTCTATGCAAATATAATTTTCTTGAAGTTTCGCTGGTGTTTAAACTGTTTTCCAAAAACTCTTCGGCAGTGGAAACCATTTCTTCATCAGAAAAAATTTCTTTTACCCCCGCATCCATAAGCGTTTGCAAGTTTTCGCTTAACTTGTGCTTTGGCAATTCTTCAAGCATTTTAATCAAAACATATTCCTTAAACGAGTGAATATCCCCCTTTGAGCCTAAAACACTTGTCATTCTTTGCGTTGTTTCGGCTTGCGAAAAAGATAAACTCAACTCACAAACGTTTTTAACCACACCGCCCACAGCAATTTTAACTTTAACACCCATTTCTTCGTAAAGCGATTGTTTTATGAACTCTGCATACTCGGTTGAGGACTGGCCTTCGCTTGTTTGCTCTTCTATAAACTTAACAAAGGCTATCTGGTCTTGGTTAAGCCTAATAAAAAAGTCATAGGTCTCTACACAGTTGGTTAAAAAGTTTTCACATTCTTTTGCCCTTGACGGCTCAATTTCTATAAGCATAACAAAACCCGGCAAGTCCTTTAAGGCATACTTGCTCATGTACTTGTTTATTTGCGAGTGGTTAATTTCACCATATAAGAGTGCTTTATAAAAATCTTCTTCGGTTAGCCCTGAATCTTTTGAAAAATAGTTTTCAGCCAACTGACTTATCAAAAATGCGTAATTCTTTTCAACAGCAGTATTGCCATCTATAACGCAATTAAACGTTCTGCCCTTATAAAGCATAGGAAAAATTGTGCAGTTGTTTTGATTGTCAACCTTAACTTCATCAACACTTTCTTGGTTAAGCGTGTAATCAAGTTTTTTCCCTGCAACCATTTCGCCCTTAATGCTATAAACTGAAAAATTGATGCCCGTTTTTTCAAAAACGTCCTTAACAAAACTAATTAATTCTGCGTACATTACTACCCCGTTTATAAATTTTTCTTTTGTTTTATAAATTATACAGCATTTTATAAGAAATTACAACCAAAAAATAAAGTTTTTTATGCAAGTTGCATAAAAAACGCTTTTTTAACAGTTAATTTTGGCAAAACGGCAAAACAAAAAGCCGTTTGAAAACTCAAACGGCTTTAATTTGTTTTATAAATTATTCAGCGTCTTCTGCTTTTTCTTCAGCAACTTCTTCAACAGCTTCTTCAACGGCAGCGTTTTTAGCGTTTAATTTTGCTAATTTCTTTTCCATTTTGATGCGTTGTTTTTCAGCAGCAGCAGCGGCTTTTGCTTCTTCTTCTGCAAGTTTTGCAGCAGCAATAGCAGCCTTTTCAGCAGCTTCTTCTTCTCTTCTTGCTTGTAATTCTTCGATTTCTTGTTTGTTTTCTTCATTACGAGCAACGATTGTCACTTCTGTTTCTTTGTCGAAGATATGGCAGTGGTTTACGTCCAATGCAATTTTTGCTCTTTGACCAGCAACAGTTGTTGAACGAGAGTCAACCCTTGCAATCAAGTTAGAAACTTGGTCGTCAAGTGTCTTTTCAGAAGCGTCAATACCATCGTCTTTACCAGTTGTGCAGTATAAGAGTTTTTCAGCACCAAGTGCTTCACAAACGTCAACAGCAACTTCGATAACTTGTCTCTTTTCGTCGTTTACCCAAGATTCTTCGTCGTGGATATCTTCTGGTCTGATACCAAGAACAACTTCTTTATCAGTGTTAAGGTATTTTTCAAGATTTACGATAAGTTTAACTTTTTCTGCTGGGATTAAAACTTTGTCTGTGCCAAATTCAACATATACTTTTGTCTTTGTTCCAACAAGTTTACCGGTAAAGAAGTTCATTTGTGGTGAACCGATAAAGCCAGCAACGAATTGGTTGATTGGATAATCGTATAAGTTCATTGGAGAATCAACTTGTTGCATAAAACCGTCTTTCATAACAACGATTCTGGTACCCATTGTCATAGCTTCAACTTGGTCGTGGGTAACGTAGATGAAAGTGGTTGCAAGTCTGTTGTGAAGTTTTGTAATTTCAGTTCTCATTTGTGAACGAAGTTTAGCGTCCAAGTTAGAAAGTGGTTCGTCAAGCAAGAAAACCTTTGGTTCACGAACGATAGCACGGCCTAACGCAACACGTTGTCTTTGACCACCAGATAAAGCCTTTGGTTTTCTTGAAAGGTACATTTCAAGACCTAAAATTCTTGCAGCTTCTTTAACTCTTTGGTCGATTTGTGCTTTTGGCATTTTTCTTAATTTCAAACCGAAAGCCATGTTGTCATAAACGGTCATGTGTGGATAAAGTGCATAGTTTTGGAAAACCATTGCGATATCTCTATCTTTTGGTGCACGGTTGTTTACGTAAACGCCGTCAATGTAAAGGTCACCAGAAGTGATTTCTTCAAGACCTGCAATCATACGGAGTGTGGTTGACTTACCACAACCAGATGGACCAACGAATACGATAAATTCTTTGTCTTCGATGTCAAGGTTGAAATCAGTGACAGCAGTTACGCCTGATTGATAAACCTTGTACACATTTTTTAAACTTAAACTTGACATATTTACCTCCGAGAGATTTCTCTCTTTAATTTTTTTTGCTATTATATTTTACTATATATTGTTTAAGTTTTCAAGCACAATGTAAACAAACAATATATGCTTTTTTGTACAAATTGCACAAAAATTAGTCTAATTCATCCAAGGTCAATTCATATGCTGGGGCAAATTCATTTAAGTAATAATCAACCTCTTCTCTTTTAAGACTTTTTAGTTCGTTAAGGATGCTTTTTTTGGCTTTCTTGAACTCGCCGTTGCCCGCTTTAATTTCTTCAACGCACTTAAAGTATGCAGAAAGTCTGTCTGCACATTTGAAAATTTTATATTCTTCTGAATTTTCATCTGGCAAAATATACTCAAGATATTCGCCTTTAAGGTCTTCTGGAAGCATATTTAAAATTCTTTCGCATGCACCCTTTTCTATCTCTTTATATGCCGACTTAATTTCTGGATTAAAATATTTTATAGGGGTTGGCAAATCGCCCGTGATAACTTCCCCAACTTCGTGATATTGTGAAATAAGCACAACCTTTTCTACGTTGACGTTCCCGTTAAAGTTTTTATTTTTAATAACAGCCAAGGCGTGTGCTATTAAAGACACTTCTAGCGTGTGCTCCATAATGTTTTCTTCCCTAACTGAACGCATAAGCGACCAGCGTTTAATGTATTTCATACGGCTTAAAAAAGCAAAGAACTTTGACATTTTTATTTCCCCCTTATTTTTTGATAGGATTTACATTTTAGCACATATTTTTACTTGACGCAATAAAATAAAAGTGATAATATAAATTTACCAAAAAAATTTTATATATTCGCTATGGGTGCCGTTAGGCTGAGATTACACCATTTGAACCCGCAAGGTTATGCTTGAAGGGAAAGCAAGATTGTATCGATATTAACGCTTCCATAGGAAGCGTTTTTTCTTTATTAGCGAATAAAAGGAGTTGTTATGTTTAATTTTTTACTCTCGTCTTTTTTTGACGACGTTATGCCGGTTGCAAAATGGCTTACTATTTCGCTTGTTGCTTGTTTTGCCGTTCTTTCGTTAATTTTACTTTTAACAAAAGTGCAAAACGCAAAAAAGATTATTAAATCGGTTTTTGTTTGCCTTGTGTTTTATGCATTAGTTTTAGGCATTACCTTGCTTATAAGCAATATCGTTGCAGAGTTTAACAAGGCTTCTTTAGATGAAAACGGGCTTTCAACCGACGTTGTTTCTTACGTGTTTTTACCACTTTTAATAACGCTTGTTATTACTCTTGTCTTTGCACTTGCTCTTTTTGTTTTAAGCAAGAAGAACACGAACGCTTATAAAAAAGTTTCTTCCATTTTCGGAATAGTTCTTTTCCTTTGCGTTGTCGCTTGTATAGTTTTAATTTACGTTTATTATTCAAACAACACAAAAGACTGGTATAAATATAATTCTACCGCCCTTTACGTAGGTGCAGGTTTACTAATTCTTTTTGCAGTTCTTTCAAGTCTTTTACTCGACAAAAAAGGAAACTTAAAATTTGATACCAGATGCTTAACTATGGCAGGCGTTTGCGTTTCGCTTTCGTTCGTTCTATCATACATAAAACTTTTTGACCCACCAACAGGTGGCTCTATAACACTTGCATCGCTTTTGCCAGTTATGATTTTTGCTTACGTTTATGGGGTTAAAAAAGGGCTTTTAATAGGATTTATTTATGGTATTTTACAAGCCGTGCAAGAACCTTGGCTTGTTCACCCAGCACAATTCTTGCTTGATTACCCTGTTGCATTTTCATTTGTTGGACTTGCGGGCGTTCTAAACAACTTTAACCTATTCAAAAATTTGCACTGGTTAAGGTTTTCTATCGGTGCAATTTTAGGCGTTTTATTTAGGTTTGTTTCAAGCGTTATTGCAGGCGTGTTTGCTTGGGAAGCAACACTTACCGTCAGCCTAACTCTAAACGCCGTTATTTTGTTTGACGTTATTTTAGTTCTTATTGTTGGCATAATCTTGTTTTCATCAAAAAGTTTTATGCACGAACTTAAAAAACTAAATCAAGATAAATAATCGCATTATTTAAAATAAGAAAGCCTTGCCGTTTAGCATAACATTTTCGGCAAGGCTTTAATTTTTAATTAATTTTTTCAATTAGTTTATCTATCGCCATAACGTATCCGTCAAAGCCCTTTCCCGCAATGGTAGAAAAGGCGAACTCTTTGACAAAGGAAATTTTCCTAAAATCTTCCCTATCGTTCACGGCTGAAATATGCACTTCAACAGTTGGGATATTAACGGCTTTTAACGCGTCCAAAATGGCAACGCTTGTGTGGGTATAGCCGGCTGGGTTGATAATTATTCCGTCAAACTTCTTATATGCTTTTTGAATTTGCGAAACTATTGCACCTTCATAATTTGACTGAAAACACTTTACCTTAACACCCTTTTGCTTTGCACTTTGTTTAACAAGGTTAATAAGGTCTGCATAAGTCTTTTCGCCATAAATATTTTTTTCCCTTATCCCAAGCATATTTATGTTTGGGCCGTTTATAACCAAAATTTTCATAATTTCTCCAATATTTTATCAATAGTGCTTTGCAAATCAGCGTTGTTATCAACGGTATAATCTGCAAATTCTAAATATTTTTCTTTTCTTCTTTCAAAAAGTTTTTTAACTGCATCTAAATCAGTGGAAAGTGGCCTATTTTTTCTATCAAGTTTTTCTAAATCTCTAACCAAATTAAAAATAACGCCGTTTTGCTTTAAGGCAAAGTGGTTTTGCTCTCTTTCAACAATTCCGCCACCCGTTGCAATAATTTTTCCGTTTTGCTTTCCAACTTCTTTTAAAACTTCAATTTCAACCTTTCTAAAATAATCTTCGCCGTCAGTAGCAAAAATCTCGCTTATTTTTCTATTTTCCCTTTGCTCTATAAGTTGGTCGGTATCAATTAAAGGCTTATTGAGAATTTTACTCAATTTTTTTGCAACCGTGCTTTTGCCAACCCCAGCCATACCGATTAAAACTACGTTTTGTTCTTGGCTTTTAATGGTTTTAACCGCCTTATCAATAAGGCTATCGTCTATTCTTTTACCCTTAAAAAGTTCGCACGCCATTTTTGCTTGGGCAACAAGCATTGTTAAGCCGTTTGCATTTTTTATGCCCAATTTGTTTGCCGAAAAGGTTAAAAATGTCATGTCAGGGTTATAAACTGCATCAAACACACCCTCTAACCCCTTAAATCTTGTTAAATCTATTGGGCAGTCGTAGTTGTTTGGGAACATTCCAACAGGGGTGGTGTTGATTATAACCTCGGCATCGTCTTCTTTATAACAGTTTTGATAATTTATCTCGCCCTTTCTTGAAACGATTAACGTTTCTCTCGCACCCAAGTGGCTTGCAACAAATTTTGCCGTGTTTGAAGTTCCGCCACTGCCTAAAATAAGCACTTTTTTGTTTGATAGGCTTATGCCCGCACTTTTTAAGGCGTGTTCCATGCCAAACCAATCGGTGTTATAGCCAACAAGTTTTCCGTTTATATTAACCACGGTGTTGACTGCACCAATTTGCTTTGCAATTTCGTCAATCTGGTCAAGATATTTTATTATTTCTTTTTTGTAAGGAATTGTCACGTTATAGCCACTATACTCGCCACTTTTAACAAACTTTTCTAAATCTTGACTATCAATTTCAATCAAATCGTATTGATAATCGCCAAAAAGTTTATGGATTTGTGGTGAAAAACTGTGCTTTAAAGTCTTCCCTAAAAGTCCAAATTTTGTCATACTAAATTTTTTCGCTATATGCACCCAAGAAAGTGAATTGTTCGGTTGAATTATCAAGCCCTGCTAAAAGATTTTTAACAGCTTTATCTTTAATGTCGCACTCAAAGTCAAAGTAGAACATAAACTCAAAGGTCGAGCCGACGATTGGGCGAGATTCAAGTTTAGTTAAGTTTATTCCAAGGTTAGCAAACTTTGATAAAAGTTTGTTTAAACTTCCCGCAGAGTTTTGTGGAAGCGTTGTCATAATGCTTATCTTGTTTGCATTTTCATAAAATTCCATTTCTTTTGTAATCAAGATAAAGCGAGTGTAATTGTTTTCGCTGTCTTGAATATTGGTGTCAAGAAGTTTAAGCCCGTATATATCCGCACACTCTCTTGATGAAATTGCAACAATATCATTTCTGCCACTTTCGGCAACGATTTTTGATGCAATAGCCGTGTTTGGAACGGCAGTGATTTTTGCAAGTGGGAATTTTTCAAGATATTTTTTGCATTGGTTTAACGCTTGCTCGTGCGAAACGATTTCCTTGACATCGCTTAAAACGGTGTCCTTGTTCGCAACTAAATTGTGGCTAACCGATAGCCTTAAACTCTTAACAATATAGAATTTATGCTCTTTCATAAGGTCGTAAACTTGATTAACCGAGCCAGCATAGCTGTTTTCAATAGGCAATACGCCGTATTTGCAAAAACCTTTTTCAACCGCACCGAAAACGCCTTCAAAGTTTTTAAAGTAAGTTATGTCTGCAAGTTCAAACATCCTATCAGTTGCTATCCCCGAGTATGCACCGGCAACGCCTTGGCAAGCAACCTTGGCCTTTAACGGAAATTTTTGCATGCCTTTAGCGAGTGCCAAATCAATTTGCTCTGCAATTTTTGAACTTTCAACCATATTTGCCGTTTGATAAGCCTTGCTAACTTCAAAAAGCGTTTCAAAAACACGCTTGATATAAAATTGTTTATCTTCGCCGACCTTTTCGCTAACTCTTAAAAGGATATTCCTTTCTCTGTTTGGGTCGTTCACAGCCGTTTTGTTTTGCTTTTTCGCCTCGACCACGTTGTTGATAAGCCCCATACGCTTGTCGAACAACTCTGCTATCTGGTCGTCAACTGCATCAATTTCCTTTCTAACTTGTTCTAAATCCATTTTTTGTTCCTCAATTATAAACTGTCAAAAATCGCAATAGCCGATATGCTTTCAATAACGGCAACCGCCCTTGGAACTATGCACGCATCGTGCCTTCCGCCTATACTTATATTAACGTTTTGCTTGCTTTGTAAATCAACCGTTTGTTGCTCTTTTGATATTGATGGTGTTGGCTTTATAACCACCCTAAAAGTTATAGGCATTCCGTTTGCAAGTCCACCGTTTATTCCACCATTGTTGTTGGTCGTTGTTTTTACAACGCCGTTTTCATAACAGAATGGGTCGTTTGCTTGACCTCCACGCATACTTGCAAGGTCAAAGCCAGTGCCGAACTCAATTCCTTTTACGGCAGGAACGGCAAACGCCAAACTTGAAATAACGCTTTCCAAACTGTCAAACATATACTCGCCCGTGCCAACGGGAACGCCTTTAATAACGCACTCTATAACCCCACCGACAGAATCTAACTCGCTCCTTGCACTTTCAATTTGGTCAAGCATATCTTTTTTAACGCTTTCATCTAAAAGTGGAAAATCAGCGTCGAGCATTGTTAAATCCACTTTTTCAATATCGGTATTTTTATAACTCTTTGCTTTTACATTGCCTATTTGAGAGATATAAGCACTTATCTCAATGCCCTTTTCTTTTAATATTTGTTTTACAAGTCCACCCACAATACACATTGGTGCTGTAAGCCTTCCTGAAAACTTGCCCCCGCCCCGATAATCATAACCATCACCATACTTTGAGTATGCAACAAAGTCTGCGTGCGATGGACGTGGGGTTTTGATTAAAGAAGAATAGTCTTTGCTGTTTTGGTTTTGGTTTTTTATAATAGCCTTAAACTCTGGCAAAAGTTTATCGCCATCAAGTCCATATTCAACTATAACCTTATCTTGTTCAAACCTTTTGGTTGAATATGCCGTGTTTTTTGCCTTTCTTCTATCCACAAACCTTTGCAATTCGGTTAGGTCGACCTTTTGCCCGTTAAAGCCGTTGACTTTTACACCAATTTGTTCTGAATGCGAAGCACCAAAAACTTCTATTTTTAATTTGTTTCCATTAAAAATGGAAAACTGTTTATCGTTAAAACTCAACTGCCTTTCCCCCTACGCTTAAATAGTCCTTAAAAAAGGTTGGATATGATTTTTCAACAGCGTTTGCATCAAAAATAAGGCTTTCTTCTTGACAAAGCGTGCCTAAAATTGCACTTGCCATAACAATTCTGTGGTCGTTAAATGAATTGACTTTTCCCGCTTTAACATCTCCACCATAAATAGTGATGCTCTTTCCATCGCTTTCTGCTTTGATGCCAAATGCATTAAGGGTGGAAAGGGTTGATAAAATCCTATCGCTTTCTTTAATTTTTAATCTTTCTATGCCATAAATTTGGGTTTTGCCTTGTGCAACCGCACCCAAAACGGCAAGAACAGGCACCAAGTCAGGGCAAGCATCTGCATTAAAGGTAAAGCCATTTAACTCTGATTTTCTAGCCCTGATTTTGTCGCTATCAATTTCTAAATTTGCACCCGCACTTTGTAAAACGGATAAAATCGCCTTGTCGCCTTGCACGCTTTCAAGGTTTAAGCCCTTAACCGTTATATCGCCCGCAACTGCACCAAGCACCAAAAAGGCTGACATGTTTGACCAGTCCCCTTCAGGACAAAGGTTGCCATTATATTTTTGACCGCCTTTAACAAAAAAGCCTTGCTCGGTCGCCTTAACGCTAACGCCATATTCTTTTAACACGCTTAAAGTTATATCAACGTATGGCTTTGAACTTAACGGTGTTGTCAAAACTATTTGACTGTCGCCATCTAAATTGCCAAGGGCAAACAATAGCCCCGTCACGTATTGCGAACTTACGTCGCCACGAATTTTATATTCGCCGGCTTGAAGTTTGCCATTTATTTTTATGTAAGAATTGGTTTGTTCAATTAAAACGCCCTTTTCTCTTAAAACCGAAAACAATTCATCGTTTGGTCTTTGCAAAAGTTTGCCTTGACCCTTAAACCAAAATTCCCCACCGATTGAGGCACAAAGTGGCAACAAAAATCTTAAGGTTGAGCCAGATTCAAAGCAATCTAACTCCTTTTCGCCCCTTTTAATTGCCTTTAAGCAGTTTGCCGTTGCCAAAATGTCCTTTGACGTAAAGCCGTTAAAGTGGTCTAAAATTTCTTTGCCCGCCAAAAAATCGCAAATTAAAATTCTATGCACAAACGACTTTGATGGAATTGCATTTATTGTGCCACCGACTTTCGCTCCTTGAATTTTTATATTCATATAAACTGCCCCAAAAGATTGTCAATCTTAATTTTTTCTATTCTGCAATCGCCAACGCCGTAAAAATTAACTACGCTTATATAATCGCCAGAACGCTTTTTGTCAAACACAGCACACTCGCAAATTTGCTTTTTGCTAAACGGACATAGCGACTTATCAACACTTTTTGTAATGTTTAATAAAACGCTTTTTATTTGTTCATATTGCTCTTTAGTTATTCTTCCCTTGCCAAAAGCACTGTCAAGCACAAAATCTAAACCGATTGCAACGGCTTTTCCGTGCGAAAGGTTAAAAGAAGAAAGTTTTTCAATGGCGTGAGCAATGGTGTGACCTAAATTTAAGAGTTTTCTATTGCCCTTTTCAAACTCGTCCGCTTCGACAATTTGCCTTTTATAGTCAATGCAAAGGTAAACAAACTCTTGCATAGAAAAATCTTTATCTTTTATTAGGTCAAAGACCTTTTTATCTAAAAGTGCATACTTTGCACCTTCGCCAAAACCATCTTCTAAAACCTTTTGGTCAAGCGAACATAAAAGTTGAACGTCGCAAACCACAAGTTCAGGCTGGCAAAATGCCCCGACCAAGTTTTTGCCTGCCTCTAAATCAATTGCTGTCTTTCCACCAACCGAACTATCAATTTGTGATAAAAGGGTGGTTGGAATTTGAACGTATTTAACGCCACGAAGATAGGTGCTTGCACTAAACCCTGCAATATCCCCAACAACGCCACCGCCAAGTGCAACCACTAAATCGGTGCGGGTCAACTCGTTTTCAGATAAAAAGTTTACAATTTGGCTATAAGTATCAAAATTTTTGCTCTTTTCGCCATTGTTAAAAACAAACTTTACCACCGAAAAACCTTTTTCTAATAAAGTTCTTTCCACAACGGCACTATAAAGTTTATCAACAATATCATCAGTGATAATTGCGACCTTGCACTTATCAAACCTTTTTATAAAAATTTCGCCTAAATCAGTTATTAAGTTTTTTCCCACCAAAATATCATAACTTTTTGATGCGTTTACCGTGATTGTTTTTGTGCTATTCATTATTCTTATTTCTTCTCATTTTTTCGGATAAAAGTTTTTTCTCGTTGCCGTCCGAAAGCAACTCTTTCATTTTTGCCTTGTCTTTATTTGCAAGTGCATCTTTATACTCGGTTAAACTGTTAATCAAGTTATCAATTTCGCCCGTTAAAAAGTCAGCGTTATCCACCGTTAGTTGTGCCCACATTTCAGGCGAAAGCCTTGCAACCCTTGTCATATCCCTAAAACTGCCAGCCGAAAAGCCCATAAACTCGCTTGCAGTTGGGCTTTTTATATATGAACTTGAAACAAGGTGAGCAAGTTGCGAAGTAAAGGCAATAATTTTATCATGGTTTTCAGCCGTTGAGATTACAACGTTGTTAAACCCTAATTCAAGCGAAAAGTCTTTAACTTCTTTTATGCGTTTTAAGTCAGCCTTAACAGGCACTAAAATCATTGAAGCCCTGTCAAACAGCGTTGCCGTTGAGTGCGATATGCCCGAAAATTCCCTGCCTGCCATTGGGTGCGTGCTTATAAAATCTAAATGGCCGTACTTTTTTGAAAGGCTTTGCATTTGCTTTACAACCCTTCTTTTGTTGCCACAGCAATCTAAAACGATTGCACCCTTTTTTAACAATGGGCAATATTCGTCTAAACTTTGTTCAAGCACTTCTGGATAAAGCGAAAAGAAAATCATATCCATTTCTTTTGCGTTTTCTTTATTTAATTCGTGGTGATAAGCGTTTAATAGTTTACCTTCAACCATTGCGTGATTATCTATGTCAAAACCATAGACAGTGCAATCGGTTTTTTTAACTATTGCCCTTCCGAGCGAACCGCCAATAAGCCCTAAACCGATAATTCCAACTTTCATTTATTCACCATCAAAATTTTTGCCAACAATAGGTAGCATAAGTTTAATTTTACCCATCAACTCGTCAAACTGTGCTGGGTTAAGAGATTGTGCCCCGTCGCACCACGCTTTTTTAGGGTCGTTATGCACTTCGATAATAAGCCCGTCTGCACCAGAGCCAACCGATGCAAGCGACATTGGTGAAACGTATTTTGCAATACCTGTAGAGTGGCTTGGGTCAATAATGATTGGCAAGTGCGTTTTGTCTTTTAGGGCAGGAACGGCTGATAAATCAAGCGTGTTTCTTGTCATAGTTTCAAACGTTCTTATTCCTCTTTCGCAAAGAATAACTTGGTTGTTGCCCTCTGCCATAATGTACTCTGCACTCATTAAAAGTTCTTGCAAAGTGTTTGCAAGCCCACGCTTTAATAAAATTGGCTTACCCGTTTTTCCAACTTCTTTTAGAAGTTCAAAGTTTTGCATATTTCTTGCACCGATTTGGATAACGTCAACTTCATTAAACAAATCTATGTCGTTTATATTAAGAAGTTCGGTGACAATAGGAAGCCCCGTTTCTTTTTTGGCTTTAATCAAAAGTTCAATGCCCGTTCCTTTTAAACCTTGGAAAGCGTAAGGCGAAGTTCTTGGCTTAAACGCCCCGCCCCTTAACATTGTTGCACCTGACGCCTTAACGGCGTTTGCAACTGCAATTATTTGCTCTTCACTTTCAACCGAGCAAGGCCCTGCGACAACTTGGAAAAAGTTTCCGCCAATTTTTCTTCCGCCAACGTTAACTATGGTGTCGGTTGGGTTAAACTTTCTGTTGGCATTTTTATATGGCTCTTGAACACGCTTAACTTGTTCAACAATGTCAAGCGAAGAAATTAAGTCTATATCAACCCTGCTTGTATCACCAACCAAGCCCAAAACGGTTGAAGTTTCACCACGGCTAACGTGAACGTCAAGCCCTAAATCTTTTATCCACTCAACCAAATTGTCGTATTGGCTTTTTTCACAAGCATTTTTTACAACGATAATCATAATACACCTCAAATAAAATAAAAAGACTTTGCAGTAATTACTACAAAGCCTTGGTTTTTTAATCCACGCAAAAACAATCGATATAGTAATTACTATTGCGATATTGAAAACCTGTTATTAAAATAAAAGTATCCAGTATGTTTTTTCATAGTTTTTGCCTCAAATCACCTTAATTATACACCCGACCAAAAAACATTGTCAAGCAAAATAAGAAATTTTTAGGTTGTTTCTTTATTTTTTTAGGTTTTTTCAATAAGCCACTTTTCGCCCTTTTTCATTATTATATTATACGTTAAAAGGCTTAAAACAACTAATACTGAAAAAATTATAAGAAGTTTTATCCACACTTTTATATCGACAAAATATAAAAGTGCAAACACCCCGCCTGCAATAGCCATACCGCATAACATAGTTAGTAAAAGCGAAGTGCTACTCTTAACAGGTTTTTGTATGTTATCCCACTTCATCATAGGGAATAAAAGGTTAAATAATAACCCGATATTGCCACCCAATATCGAATAAAGTGGAATTGTTAAAAAGGTTAAAATAATTTCTGGTGCGTTTGCCGTGCCTATCATTGAAATGGAAATTGCCGTTCCGCAAATTGTTGCAGGGATAACGCCCACCAAAAAGTTTATAAATAGTTTTGCGTTTAAAAGCCTTTTGGTTGGGATTGGGCTTGAACGCATTATGTAAAACGAACTTCCCTCAACCGAAATGCTGACCGCCGTGGTTGGCGAAATCATAAACGTGAAAGCATAAATGGCTTGCATTAAAAGTGCAAACAAGGCAGAAAGGGCTGGCAGTGTTGAACTTAAAATTAGTATAGCAACCGTGCCGATTACCGCAATGACAGAGCCTGTTAGCGTGTTCATAAAGTACATTGCAGAAGAGAATAACAGCCTGAATTCTTTTTGCACAAGCACCTTGAATTGAGAATTCTTTGTGTATGTTTTAAGTTTAAAATTCTTTGTCCTTTTAACCGATTTTAAAAGGGTGTTTAGTTTATCATAGGTTATGCAAACGATATAAACCGACCAAACAAAAGCGATTAAACTTATTCCGCAGAAAATTAGCGTATATTCCATTTGATAAATGCCGTCTTGCACTAAATTGAATAGAATATAGATATTCCTAATTGCACCAAGTTGGTCTGTTAAATCTGTTCCAACCATAGCCACAACGTAAATAACGATAAAGAACACACCGTATAAAAGCGATTGGACAAGTTCTTTTCTTTTAAATTTAGAAGATATAAAGGAAAAGAGCGTGCCTAAAATCATTGAAACTATCATTGGGAAAACAGGTGCAAATATCGATATTAACGATACTTTTATAAGCGTGTTTGTTGTAAGCGTGCCTATTACGTTAAAATGAACGATTATTGATGGCACAATCACAAGCACAACAAACACAAGGTCGGCAAGATAAGAAAAAACAAGTTTTGAAAGCACGATGGTGTTTGTCTTAATTGGCATTGCTGACAAAAGGTCGTGGTCTTTACTCAAATAGATATTGCCACTTGCACTATAAAAAGAAAAAACCAAACAAATAACGCTTGCAAGTGCAAACATACTTGGTAAAAACAGTTTTGTCGTGCCCATTAACTTATAAGTTTCGGCAAAGCCGAGAGCATAGACGTATGCTATACCAAAAATAAGTGCACCAAAAAACAAGGCAACAGCCGTCACGCCCAAAAGACCTTTGCTTTTACCCGTTTTCTTGTTTGCTATTTTGTTTATTCCAAAGAGCGATAAAAATTGCACTTTGATTAAAGCAAGCAACTTATTCATCAGCAATCTCCAAGAACAATTTTTCAAGCGACTTGTCCTTTGCAATTTCTTCCATACTGCCTTCGACAACAAGTTTGCCTTTTTTGATAATGCCAACCCTATCGCAAAGTTTTTCAACCACTTCTAAAACGTGGCTTGAAAAGAAAATTGCCGTGCCGTTTTTGCAAAGTTCTTTCATAATTTCTTTTAGTCTAAAAGAAGCAACAGGGTCTAACCCCACGAACGGCTCGTCTAACACCAAAAGTTTTGGGTTGTGAACGAGTGCAGAGATTAAAACGAGTTTTTGTTTCATACCGTGTGAATAAGATGAAATTAAGTCGCCCAAGTTTTCCTTGATTTGAAACTCGGTTGCAAACTTTTCTATTCTTTCATTTCTCTCATTATCAACGCCATAAATATCGCACACAAAGTTTATGTATTGAATGCCCGTCAAATGCTCGTAAATATCAGGGTTATCCGGAACGTATGCCAAAACTTGCTTTGCATTTATTGGGTCGTTTTTAATAGACTTTCCGTCGATTATGATATCGCCCCCGTCAAAACCCAACGCACCAACGATTGACTTAATAGTGGTTGATTTGCCCGCACCATTATGCCCAACAAAGCCATAAATCTCGCCAGCATCAACGCTTAAAGAAAGGTCGTCAACTGCTAATGCCCCCTTTTGATATGACTTTTTTAGATTTTGAATTTGAAGTAAGCCCGTTTGTTTGATAAGTTCTTTCATTTTTGCCACTCCTTTTAGTTTTCTTTCTTTCCCCTTGCCTATATTTATAAACGCCCACGTTGACAACAGCACCAATGCTTAACCCGAACATTAAAATATAAGCCCAAAACAAAAATATTATTACCCCCGCAAGTGAGCCGTAAAAGGCGTTATAGTTAGAAAAAAACTTTAAATACACCGTAAAACCAAGCGTGCCTAAAACCATTATAGCAAGGGCAACAAGCGTGCCTAACGCAAGGTCAAAAAATTTGCACTTAACAGGACATATAAATTTGTTTAACACGTATATTATAGCATAACCAAACACGATTACAAGCAAAAAAACCAAAATACTCAAAAAAACGTGGGGGTTTTTGCCGATATATCGCTCAATTTTAAGCGAAGATGAAAATGCAAATAAAAAAGCAAGCCCCAAAAATAAAACAAATAATGCACCTATTGCTAAAACTGCCCACAGTCTTCGCATAATTCCACGCTTTGTTTTGGACTGTGCTTGATAAATAAAATCGCCGTCCTTTGACATTTGGTTTAACAAACTTGTGCAAGAAAAAATAACGGTTGCAACAAAAAAAATGGTCGCCCCGTTTGAAGCGTTTTCTGCCGTTTCAAGTATGGTTTGCCCAGCAAGCCTAAATTCAACGGGAAGCCTTGAAACCACGTCTTGACTTATGCTTACGCCAAAAACACTAAACGCCGTTATTATTAAAAACAGTATGGGAATAAGCGAGGTTAAAAAATAATACACCCACGCCCCTGCAACCGTGGTTATTCGCTTTTCGTTAAAGGTTTTTATAAAAGAAAATTTTGGTTTTTGCATACAAAAACAGTCTGCGTAATTTGCAGACTGTTTATGCTAGTTGTTAAACTTTTAATAAATTCGTTCAGAATAAACCTTTGAATAAATTTCATCGTATTTATCCTTGTAAAAAAGGTTAGTTCCGCTTGTCGTGACAGCAGCCGTTCCCGCAGCCGTTGCCATTCTTAAGATTTCTTGCATAGAAACGCCCTTTTCTATCCCCACGCAAGTGGCTGCAACCATACTGTCGCCCGCACCAACCGTGGAATTGACTGCAACCGACGCACTCTTGCAAAAATAACTTTCTCTGCCGTCGGTTAAAACTGCACCTTCACTTCCAAGCGATAGAAGAACGTATTTTACGCCCCTATCCAAATATTTTTTTGATGCCGAAACCATATCTTGAAGCGTGTAAACACTTTTGCCCGTAAACTCTTCAAGTTCCCTTAAGTTTGGCTTTGCCATAAATATTTCACGGCTGTTTAACGCTGAAAGCATGTTGCTCTTTTCCGTGTCAACGATAACTTTAACGTGTTTAGGTATGCTTTCAAGCACTTGTCCATAAAAGGCTGAATCAACACCCTTTGGCAAACTTCCGCTCATAACGGCAACTTCATAGTCGCCAGAAATGGCTTTGACCTTTTCGATAAGTTCCATTTGCCTAATCTTGCTAACCGTTTCGCCCTTGTCGTTAATTTCAGTTAGCATAGATTTTTTGTCGATTATCTTATAGTTGGTTCTTGCACTGCCGTGGTTATACACAAAGTCGTGCTTAACGCCTTCCTTATCTAAAACTTGCTCAAACAATCTTGCGTGTGCGTCAAACATAAATCCGGTTGCAAAACTTCTTCCGCCAAGCCTTGCCACACCAACGGCAACGTTAAGTGCCTTGCCCGAATACGTTTCCACTTTTTTGTCCACCCTGTTTAATTTGCCTACGTTTAGACTGTCAAGTTCAATAGTGCAGTCAATACTTGGGTTTGGACATATAGAAAGTATCATTTTTAACTCCTTTTTTACTTAAACATTATTTATTTTTTAGCATCGGCAATAATCTTTTCTTGTGCAGAGAAAGGCACTTCTTCATACCTTATAAACTCTGCAAAGAACTTGCCTCTGCCTTGGGTCATACTTCTTAAATCGGTTGCATATTTAAGCATTTCGATTAGCGGTGCTTCGGCTAAAATTTCTTGCAAGCCGTCCACCGTTTCCATGCCTAAAATTCTGCCACGGCGTTTGTTCATATCCCCCAAAATGTCGCCCGTGTAATTATCTGGCACTAAAATCTTATAACTATAAACAGGTTCTAAAATAACAGGTTTTGCGTTCTTTATGCCCTCTTCATAAGCAAGTTTTGCAGCAGAAATAAATGCAACTTCTTTACTGTCTACAGGGTGTTCTTTACCATCAAAGAGCGTGCATTTTAAATTGGTCATAGGGTATCCTGCTAAAACGCCCTTTTGCATTGCTTCTTTTAAGCCCTTTTCTGCAGCGAGTGCAAACGGTTTTGAAACAGCCCCGCCAACGATAGCGTTAACAAATTCAAACTCGCCGTCACTTGCTCCCGGTTCAAACTTAATGTTGACAACGCCAAACTGACCAGCACCACCCGATTGCTTTTTGTGTTTGCCTTCGGCTTCGGCCTTGCCTAAAATGGTTTCCTTAAACGCAACCTTTGGCGTGCTTAAAACTGCTTCCGAGCCAAACTTTGCTTTTAATTTCTTGCAAAGAATTTCAAGTTGGGTTTCGCCTAGCCCACGAATAACCATTTCACCCGTGTCTTTATCTTTTTCAACCTTAAAGGTCAAGTCTTCTTCAGCAAGTCTATTTAGCCCTTGGAAAACCTTTTCTTCTTCGCCACTCTTTGCCGCCCTTATCGCCATAGTGATTACAGGCTTTGGAAGTGGAATTTCATAGAACTTAATTTGTTGTTTTTCATCGCAAAGGGTATCGCCCGTGTTGGTGTTGACAAGTTTGTTAACAGCACCAATGTCGCCCGCAACAAGTTCATCAACACTCTCTTGCTTTTTGCCTTTCATAACGTAAAGGGTGTTGATACGCTCTTTTTCGCCCGTGGTTGTGTTAAGCACGGTCATGCCCGTTTTTATCGACCCTGTGTAAACTCTTATCATATTAAGTTTACCAACAAATGGGTCGGCAACCGTCTTAAATACTTGTGCAGAAAACGGCTTGCTTTCATCGCAAACTATTTCGTCAACTTCGCCCTTTCTGTCGCCGTCAGCAATATTGGTTGCCATAACAGGTCTTCTGTCTAAAGGTGATGGCAAAAGGTCAACAATTTCGTGCATAAGGTTAATAACGCCCATGTTTTGTAGAGCAGACCCACCCATAATCGGTATGGTTTCACCTTGTTTTAAGCCGATTTTAACACCCCTAACAATTTCGTCGTTAGTAAGCGTTTCTTCAATCAAGAACTTGTCCAATAAGTCTTCCGAAGATTCTGCCGCCGACTCGATAAGCGTTTGTTTTAATAGTTCAACGTCGCCTTTCATATTGTCTGGCACAGCCACTTCGTTTCTTCCGCCTTGCGTAAACTCAAACGCCTTGCCAGAGATAACCGAAACGTAGCCTTTCATTTTGTTATCACGGATAATTGGCAAGTGCGTTGGCGAAATTTTCCTGCCGTATTTTTCTTTAAACGCTTCAACGGTCGCAACGTAATTAGAGTTTTCCTTATCAATTCCGTTTACAAAAATCATAAGCGGAATATGTCTTCTAATACAGTAATCAACAACCTTTTCAGAGCCAACGGCAACTTCGCCAGAGGCGTCTGCCACTAAAATTGCAGAGCCGACAGCACGCATTGCTTGTTCAAACTCGCCTTCAAAATCATAAAATCCCGGAACGTCGATAATGTTAATCTTAACGTCACGCCAATAAGTATATGCAACGGCAAGCGAAATGGAAATCCCCCTTGCCATTTCTTGTTCGTCATAGTCCATAACGGTGTTTTTGTCTGCCGTTTTGCCAAGCCTGTCTATGCTTTTCCCGTTAAATAAAAGTGCTTCTGCAAGCGAAGTCTTCCCTGCACCACTATGCCCCACGATAGCGATGTTTCTAATGTTTTCTGATAAAATTTTACCCATAATTTTTATTCCCCCCTTAATATCTTGGTAAAATCCAACGTCTATCGGACAATAATATTATAAAACATAATTTTTCATTTTTCAAGGGGGTTTTTTAAAAAAAACATTTCGCCCAACTTGCCTTTTTAATAATCGCCCAAATCAAGCCTACCGTTTTCGTCAAAAATTCCGTTTAAGTCAAGCGTGTTTTTTGCTTGTTGAGAAAAAGGGGGTTGGCACTGTTGCGGTGGGCAAGGTGGGGGTGGTTTTATGTCGGGCTTTCCAACAGAAGTGTTTGGCGAGCATTCGCCCCCGCAAGCAATTTCCACCAAGATAACGTCCCCGCCGATTTTTTTAATCTTCCTAACGTCAATATACATTGTGCTTTTATCGAACAATGAAAAAATACCACGGTTTTTGCGTGCGGGAACATAAATTCCTATCAAATTTCCCCTTGGAAAATCAAACCGTGCATCAACAATTCTGCCCAAGCATCTGCCGTCAACAACGTTTATAACGTCACGTTTTTGTAGTTCTTTATACGTTAATTCCATACTATAATAATATGCTAGCAAGTTTTTAGTTATGATTTTAGGCTAAAAAGCAAATAAAGTTATTTTTTGTTTTACTTTTAGTTTGAAAATATTATCAATAGTGTTATAATTTTTGTTGGAAAATTACTTAAAGGAAAAAGGAAATGACGCTTACCGTTATAATTGCCATAGCAACTGCATTTTGTATGGTTTTGTCCGTTTTAATTAAACCTTATATAAAAATTGGCACAAAAAACGTTGGGCTTTACTGGATTGTGTGCTTAATCGGTGCAATTTTAATGATTTTAACAAATTGCATAAGCCTGACTGCTGTTTTTGACGGGATAACGGCAAACACTTCTGTTAATCCACTAAAAATTTTAACGCTATTTTTGTCAATGACCCTTTTATCCGTTTACCTTGGCGACGCTGGGTTTTTTGATTACGTTGCAAACACCGTTTTTGTTAAAAGCAAGGGCGGGCAACTAAAACTTTTTATAATTTTATACGCTGTGGTTTCGGTTTTGACCATTTTTACTTCAAACGACGTTATAATTTTGACCTTTACACCGCCAATTTGCATATTTGCTAAAAAAGCCAAAATTTCGCCGTTGCCTTTTTTGTTTGGCGAATTTATTGCCGCAAACACTTGGAGTATGGCGTTAATAGTCGGCAATCCAACAAACGTTTATTTGGCTCAATCGGCGGGCATAACCTTTTCCGAATATTTTTCGGTTATGGCTCTCCCCGCTTTGGCTGGCGGAATAACAAGCCTTGCCGTTCTTCTTTTGGTGTTTAGAAAACAACTTGCTTTGCCTATCAGCGTGGGCGAGGAAAACCAAGCACCACCGCACCTTTCAAAAGTTCCTATGCTAGTCGCTATCACGCATTTAGCCGTTGGAATAATTTTGCTTTCTATCTCGGACATTTTGGGGGTGGAAATGTTTTTAATTTGTCTTACCTTGGCTCTTTCACTCACCGTATTTGACTTGGTGTACGATTTAATAACAATGCACACGGCAAAACCCGTTTTATCTTCGCTAAAAAAAGAGCCTTATGAATTAATACCTTTCGTTTTGTCAATGTTCGTTATCGTGCTCGCCCTTAAAAACAGCGGTGCAACCGACCTTTTGTCAAGTTTGTTGCTAACGGGAAATAAGGTTGACGGGTTTTCGTTTGGTATTTTATCAACAATTTCGGCTAACCTGCTAAACAATATACCTATGAGTGTGTTGTTTGAAAAAATTATTAGCCAAAACAGTTTGCCTGCCGTTTATGGAAGCATCATTGGCTCAAACATAGGTGCGTTTTTAACGCCTGTTGGGGCACTTGCAGGTATTATGTGGAGCAAAATTTTAACCAAGTACGGTATCGAAATGCCGTTTAGAAAGTTTGTTTTTTACGGTGTTATAATCGCTATTCCAACCCTTCTTGCATCGGTGGGAACGCTTTGTCTGGTTTTATAGGTTTATTATGTTTACGCTTTTATTCGTTGTAATTTGCATAGTTTTTATCGGTTTGGGGCTTCCAGACTCGCTCTTGGGCTCGGCTTGGCCTGCAATTTATTCAGACCTTTCATTGCCGTTCAGTTATGCAAACTTTATAACCTTTTTAATTTCGCTTGGCACGGTTATTTCTTCGTTTTTTTCAGCAAGACTTATCAACAAGTTTGGAACGGGTTTATTAACCGCCGTCAGCACGCTACTCACTGCATTGTGTCTTTTGGCGTTTTCTTTTTCAAACTCTATGCTCTTTTTCTTGTTGCTCTCTATCCCGCTTGGGCTTGGTGCTGGGGCAATAGACGCCGCCTTAAACAATTACACTGCGTCTAACTATTCGCCAATGCATATGAGTTTGTTGCACACCTTTTACGGTGTGGGAATTTCTATAAGCCCTCTTTTAATGTCTTTTGCTCTTGGCGAAAACAATAATTGGCAACGTGGATACGTTATCGTGTTTTTTGCTATGGCAATAATTGCACTTATCTCTTTTGCGTCTTTGCCGTTATGGAAAAAAGTTAGTGCAAAAAGCCAGCAAACTGAAAATCCTTTGCAAAGGACGCTTTCGTTAAAGCAAATGATTAAAGTTCCTGCCGTAAGAACTGCTGTCGTTATGTTTTTCTGCTCGGTTTCATTAGAGTTCACTTGTGGAATTTGGGCTTGCACCTATCTTGTAAACACTTCGGCTTTGACAGAGGCTGTCGCTTCAAAATATTTGACCTATTATTATGCGGGCATAACAATCGGCAGGCTGATTTCAGGGTTTGTTTCTAAAATCTTAAAGGTGGAAAAAATCGTTTACGTAGGATACTCTATCGTGCTTATTGCCTTAATTATAATGTTTTTACCACTGCCACCAATGTTTAAGGCGTTGTCGCTCTTTTTAATCGGGTTTGGCAACGGCCCAACCTTCCCTAATCTAACCTACATAACGCCTGAAAATTTTGGCAAGGACGTGTCACAATCTATAATCGGCTTGCAAATGGCGGCTTGTAATATAGGAATTTTGCTTATGCCACCGCTTTTCGGCTTTGTTGCCGAGTGGTTGGGGCTTAACGTTTTCCCTATTTGCTTGACCATTTTATACGTGCTAATGGTAGTTTTCACTATAATTTACTCAAAGCAAACACGGGTTTTAAGGAAACAAAGATTGACCGAAAAAGTTGATATTTTTTAATTTGCCTTGATTTACGAGCGAATTTTTGTTATAATATTTACAGGTGAAATTTATGAAAAAAATTGCAAAGTTTTATAAAGTTAGTTTAGATGAATATTTAAAAGACGGCAACAAAGCAGATTATGAACAAATTTGCTTGCCAAAGCGTGCAACTGCCGGCAGTGCTGGTTATGATTTTTTTGCACCATTTTCGTTTACCCTTGCCCCAAACCAAACCATAAAGGTTGCAACGGGCATAAGAGTTCAAATTGACGAGGGTTGGGTGTTAAAAATTTATCCACGCTCCAGCCTTGGCTTTAAATATCGCCTACGCCTTGACAACACTGTTGGAATAATTGATAGCGATTATTTTTATGCTGATAACGAGGGGCATATTTTTATAAAGATAACTAACCTTGGCACTAACGAACTTGTTGTTGAACAAGGCAAAGCCTTTGCACAAGGCGTGTTTGTTGAGTTCGGCATTACTGTTGATGACGAGTGTGATGGTGTTAGAACAGGTGGCTTCGGCAGCACTGATAGATAAATTTCTATTTAACATTGAAAAAAGAACCATATTAAATGGTTCTTTTTTATTTCTTCACATTTTTTTACAAACTATAACTCTTCAATATTATATCCCTCAATAGTTGCATCAATATATTTTTCATTTGCCATTTTAAGCACTTCTTTGCCAGTTTCCCAACTATCTAACCAAACATTATATTCTTCTATCGCAGCCTCTTCCGTTTCAAAAATTTCATCTACTTCCTCAACAATGCCATCCGAAAAACAAACCTTTAACTTATACCCCACAACAAACTCCTCCTCGTAAAACTTTATTTATAATAATTGTATCTTACGCCTTTGTATCCCCAGATTTCAGCCAACAACAACCACATTCCCGTTGCAAGAGGTCTTTCCCACCATCCTATAAGACACCACCAAAGCAACCCGTGCCTTCCTCTTTTTATTTCCAAATATCCTTTTTTGCCCATTTTTTACCGCCTTTGCTATTTGTTATAACAACTATATCACAATTTGAGATAATTGTCAATATCTCAACACGAGATATCATATAATATTTATATGAAATTGAAAGAAATAAGAGAAGAAAACAATATTACTCAAAGTCAAATTGCTGAATTCTTAAATATCAAACAAAATACTTATTCACAATATGAAAATGAAAAACGCCAACTTCCCATTGACGTTTTAATAAAACTTGCTAAATTTTATAAAGTTTCGACTGATTATATTTTAGGATTAGAAGATTAAAACCACCAAATTTGGTGGTTTTTTCATTTTAATCAAAGCAACAACCATTCAGCCGTTAGGCTATGTCGCAACAAGTTATAAATTGTTAATAACTGATCTAAAAAGTTTTGTTTGCAATAATTGGGAACGAAATAGACTGCGACTTCTTCCCGTGCCGAAAGCCTAATCGCTTACGATTAGCGGTACGGGATACGGTTGTTGCAACAAAAAAACACCAACCGTTTGGTTAGTGTTTTTTGTTTGGATGCAGCAACAACCTATCTTCCCGTGCCGTCGCCAGCAAAGTATTTTCGGCGCTAGTGAGCTTAACTTCTGTGTTCGGTATGAGAACAGGTGGGACCTCACCGCTAACGTCACCGCAATGGTATATATCAAGGTTTCCCTTGGGTATATCGTCTTTTTGTGTACAATCAATATTGTACACTTTTTTTATCTTCCCGTCAAATTTTTTACACGGTAGATTCACAACTGCATAGATTTTTTCTAATAGCCATTAATTTTGGCTCCTGACAAAATTGTATAGTTAGGTGATTTCTTTGTAATTAATTCGCTGATCATCTCATTTTCATGAGATCAAGCCCTCGACCTATTAGTATCAGTTAGCTCAACATATCACTATGCTTACACCCCTGACCTATCAAACTTGTTGTCTTCAAGTGGTCTTACTAACTTATGTTATGGGATATCTTATCTTGAGGTTAGTTTCACGCTTAGATGCTTTCAGCGTTTATCTAATCCGCACTTCGCTA
>JAEIGA010003032.1_pt1 | contig 26452 bp, 44 predicted proteins | sample 9270691 | NCBI WGS metagenome assembly JAEIGA01 (sample SAMN17057246, study PRJNA624740) | gut metagenome | biome: biome; isolation source: fecal sample | host: Bos grunniens | place: China: Xizang | collected 2019 | reverse complement strand
TTATCATTCCGACCTATTACGTATGGGAGGACGCGAAAACCGGAGAAGAGCGTCGGCAATATGCTGCGCTCTATCCCATCCAGCCGCTCACGGTTGACTTCATTGAGGACGCTTCCGGCCGTTTGTTCGTCACGTTCATGTTCATGAACGGCTATAAAACGACGATTGATTACCGCGACGTGATCCATCTGAAATATAACTTCTCCGTGTCGGACTACATGGGCGGAGATATCAACGGCTCGCCGGATCATCGCGGCATCCTCAAGACGCTCGAGCTCAATGAGACGCTCCTCAACGGAGTGGCGAAGAGCCTCAAAGCCTCGTATGCCGTCAACGGTATTGTGAAGTACAACACAATCCAGGACGACGGCACCATGAAGAAGAACCTCGCCGATTTTGCCAACAGGCTGAACAACAACGAGAGCGGGTTCTTGCCGATCGACATGAAGACGGACTTCACGCCGCTCGAGCACAAGAGCGAGCTGGTCGATGATAATACGCTAAAATTCATCGACGAGAAGATCCTCCGCAATTGGGGCGTACCGCTTCAGATCCTCACGGGAGACTACACAAAAGACCAGTACGAGGCATTCTATCAGAAGACGCTCGAGCCGCTGATCGTGAGCTATTCGCAAGCCTTTACAAAGACGCTGTTCACCGACAGAGAGAAATCATTCGGAAACAAGGTGAAGTTTTACCCGAAGGATCTCATTTTCCTTTCGATTGCGCAGACGCTCGACATGATTAACATTTTGGCACCGACCGGCGCCATGTTCGAGAATGAGAAACGCGTCGCGCTCGGCCTTCGACCTTTGCCGGAGTTGGAAGGTAAAAGATACATGTCGCTGAACTGGATCGACGCAAACGACGCTTCGAGGTACCAGACGGGCATCAACGAAAACGTTGATATTGTCGACGAAGAAAAGCAGACGATATAATTTTGCTATTTTGGTCTAAAATACAAGACTTTGGAGGTTCAAAACAATGAACGAGGACAAGAACAAGAAACCGGAGCTCGAGCGGCGCAGCTATTTCTGCGAAGTGAGAGCAGAGGGAAATGCCGATGACCGCATTGGCGTCATCATTGGCCGCCCGATCGTGTATGAGTCAAAGACTGACATCGGCCCGTTTTTTGAGGTCATCGACCGGGGAGCGCTTGACGAGACGGATCTCACCGACGTTCGTTTTCTCGTGAATCATAACTTTTCAATGATTCCGCTTGCTCGCAGTCGGCGAAACAATGCGAACAGCACGCTGCAGCTTATGCCGGATTATGAAGGCATGGCGATAAGGGCAGAAGTTGACAAAGAGGCAAATGCAGATTCGCGCGCGCTTGATTCCGCAGTACGTCGCGGCGATATCACCGGCATGAGCTTCGCCTTCTCCGTTTCCGGAGAAGAGTGGGAAGATCTTGACACAGATCACCCTACAAGACACATCACCAAAATCTCGAGCGTTGTCGAGGTGTCCGCGGTTACATTCCCGGCGTATGACGCTACTGAGATATATTCCCGATCTGCCGAGACGCTGGAGAGCGCACGGAAGACGCTGGAGAGCGTTAGGGAAAAAGAACAGGCCGAGGCGAGAGCCAAGGCAACCACAGAACTTGAGCTTGCGAAAGCGCAGCTCGAACTTACTAAAATCATTGGAGGTACAAACAGATGAGAAAACTGCTTGAGAAGCGTCTGGCATTGATTGCCTCGCAGATCACAGACATCACCGCACGCGCAGAGGCGTCCACGGATGCCGCTGAGGTTCGTTCTTTCACCAAGCAGATCGCAGACCTGCAGGCAGAAGAGAGCGAGATCCGCGCAAAGCTCGCGGAAGCTGAGCCGATGACTCCGCCCGCGAATGCTACGCTGGTAAATGCCGGCGCGCAGTCTTTTAACATTAATCAGAGAAGCGAGAACTCTCTCGAGTCGATGGAGTACCGCGAGGCGTTCCGCGCATACGTCCAGCGCGGCGTCGCGATTCCTACCGAGTTCCGTGCAGGAAACGCAAACACGACCGCAGACACGGGCGCAGCTATCCCGATCACGGTCATGAACGAAGTCATCAACACCGTACGCAAGCGCTATGGCAACCTGTACGACAAGGTACGCAAGACCAGCATCCCGGGCGGCGTGAAGGTTTCCGCCGGCGCTCTGCAGGCATCCTTTAAGTGGATCACCGAGAGCACCGTGGCACCTCGTGAGAAGGCCGGCGCACTCGCTTCGATCACGTTCGAGTCGAACGTTGCCGAGCTCCGCATCGCGACCTCGTTCCTTGCAAACCTTCTTACGCTTTCCGCATTCGAGGCTGCTTTGGTTGAGGTTATCGCTGTAGCATATCGCAAGGCGATGGATACCGCTATCGTTAAGGGCTCCGGCGCAGGCGCTCCTCTTGGTATCTTGAATGATGCAAGAGTGACGCACATCATCTCGATGACCGAGGCGAAATTCAACAACTGGAAGAACTGGAGACAGGACTTCTTTGCGCAGCTGCCTCTCGGTTATCGTTCCGGTGAGTTCATCTTTGCGGCTTCGACCGTAGACGCTCACCTGCTCACCATGAGCGACGACAACAACAACCCGCTTTATTACCTGGCTACCGGCCTCGTAGTAAACGACGGCGACGCGCAGAACCCGAACGGCCGCTTCTTCGGTCGCGAGGTTGCTCTTGTTGAGCCCGATATCCTTCCGGATTTCGATACCGCAAACGCGAACGACATCGTCGGCATTTACTGGCAGCCGCAGGACTACATGGTCAACGAGAACTTCGGTTTCACCATTCGCAGATACTTCGACGAAGAGACGAACGAGTGGGTTGACAAGGCTCTGACCGTAGTCGATGGCAAGCTCGTGAACGCTGAGGGCGTTTACCTGATCAAGAAGGTAAGCGGCTGAGAGAGGAGGACATAGACATGACTAACCTCGAATCATTGAAAAATCTTTACACCGCACTTGGTGGCGCATCCACCATTCCGGCAGACGCGACAAATGCCGACGTGATCAACATGATCGCAGCGCAGGCAGCCGTCGTCGTCGGCAAGACGCTCCCGGCAGTCGGAACAGCTGGCCAGGTGCTGACCGTTAAGAGTAACGCTTGGAAAGCGGCAGACATTCCTTCGCAGCTTCCTGCAGTTACCTCTGAGAACGCCGGTCAGGTCCTGACCGTAAACGCTGAGGGCAAATGGGCAGCGGCAGCTTTGCCGGGCGGCTGATAAATAAACACAGGAGGAAACAAACATGATTAACTCGAACAGAGTTGTGAGCGTTACAAGAACTGACCTTCTTTCGCTCTATGCTACCATTTTGCAGATCAAGGGCGGCTTGAGCCTCGCGAAGATCTCCGCAACGAACCCGGGCGAGTTCGTACTCACCACCGGAAGCGGCAACAAGATCGCAGACGAGCCGATCAAGAGCCTTGAGTTCGGTTCCGTGACGTCGATGGTGATCTACTTCGTAGCAGCCCTCGATTTCGACGGCTTCTATGTAAGCGGTACAAAGAAGGCGCTCGCAGGTGACGACGTTGTTGCGGATTCCGCGACGCTCTATACCGCGACGCTTGCCGACGGCACCGTCACGATCGCGAAGGTCGGACTGTAAGACATTAAACGAGGGAGGCGACACACATGAGTGAACCCACAACAACGACAACAGCAACGCCCGAAGATCCGACATTGACGGCAGTAAAGGCGGCGCTGAACGTCGGCGGCACGTACCAGGACGCAGCACTTTCGCAATGGATTGCCGAAGTAAAGGCGTTTTTGGCCGGTGCCGGTGTTGCTCCGGAGAAGATGACGCCGGGGCTGATCTCGCGAGGTGTCGCCGATCTCTGGAACTACGGCGCAGGCGAGGGCAAGCTCTCCGAGTATTTCATGCAGCGCGCCATTCAGGCCGCCCTGCATAGTTAGGAGGCGGGAGCATGTACAAGCCTCATACGCCTTATAACGTACCGTTTCACATCTTGACACCGACGGAGACGGTCGTGAAGGGAGTGCGGACGAAAGTCTACACGGAAGACGAAACGACGCACTTTTGTTCGTTTCGAACCTTCGGCGGCACCGAGAGCACGGTGAACGGAGTCTATTCGCTGATAGACACCGCGACGCTCGAAACCTGGTACGATCCGAAGCTCACGGCGGCCATCCGGGTGAAGATCTTCGCCACGGACGGAACCGGAAGCGGAGAATTGTACGAAGCCATGGGAGCGCCGGAAAACATTGAGATGCGGAACCAGTACACAGTCATGAAAATCCGCAAGGTTACCGGAGGCGCATAATGGCGAAGAAGTTCGGATTGAAATTTGACGGAGTGGCGGAGCTCTCCGAGCAGCTGGACAAGCTGGGCGGTGATCTGAAAGCGGTCACCGAGGAGGCGCTTGCGTTTATTCCCGCAGACATCAATCCGCACCTCCGTGAAGCGATGGCAAAGCACAACAGAAGCGGCAAGGTTGCGGCTTCGATCGTCGAGGATCAGACGGTGACGTGGTTGGGATCGGTCGCGAGTATTCCGGTCGGTTTTGACTTCAAAAAGTCCGGTCTTCCGTCGATTTTCCTCATGTACGGCACTCCGAGGCACGCGCCGCGGAACCAGTACGGAGGCGCAAGCAAACCGGGAGCTCAAGAGCATCCGGGAACGCAAGCAGACCGCGAGCTGTACGATGCCATCTATGGCAAACGGGTGCAGTCAGATATCGCCAAAAAGCAAAAACAGATTTTCGAAGACGCAATTGCTCGCCTACTTAAGTAGGTGAGAAGGAGGAAACAATGGAGGATGCTCTGATTTCAATCATGACCGAAGCGCTGCTTCAGGAGAACGTCATCACGGCGGAAACACCGCCCGAAAACGTTCCGGTTTTTCGGCAAGGCTCGCTCGGAGAAGAAGATGCCTATCCTGCCACGTTTCTGACGTTTTGGGCCGGCACCGAATACGAGTCAACGGCTTACGACAACGACACCGCGACGGTCATATGGACCTACTCGGTGAACGCGTATTCCGAAGACGTGAGCATGGTCTACAGCTTGATCAAACTGCTGCGCAGACTCTGCAAGAAAGCGGGCTGGCAGACTCCGGACAGAGGGCACGACGTCGCGAGCGACGAGATCACCCACACGGGCCGGGGCATCAATGTAACATATCTCGAGACATTCACACCAAACGCGGAACCCGAACCGACTCCTCCGGCACCTCCGGAACCGGACACGGAACCGCAAGAAATAACACAGGAGGAACAGGCAAATGGCTGAACAGCAGGTTTTTGAGTTTCGCGGAGTTGATAACCTTTACTTTGCGAAGGTCCTGCAGGATGACGACGCTGGTTTTCTTTGCGACACTCCCAAGCGCCTCTCGCCGGTCGCCGAGGTAGCGAAGGCTACCGATTCGAGCAACGAAGCGCACTATTATGACAACAAGGCCCTTGTAGTTGTAGCTTCCGAGAGTGCTGACACGATCCAGCTCACCATCGCACCGCCCGAGCTGAAGATTCTCACCGAGATCATCGGCAAGAGCTTCGACGCAAGCACCGGCATGATGGTAGACGGTCCTCGCAGAAATGACTACTACGCTATCATGTACCGCACGAAGGGCACGGATGGCAAACACCGCTACGTTTCCCGCCTCAAGGGTACGTTCAACATTCCCGACGAGACGAACGACACGGAGAACGACGGAACCGACACGACAAACACGCAGATCACTTACACCGGTATCAATACCGAGCACGAGTTCGTCAAGGGTATTTATGACAACAACGAGTGGAAGAAGGGAAGCGCGAAGGGCATCGTTGTAGATGAGCGCTATGGCCTCGTCGATTTCGATGACTGGTTTGGATCGATTCAGACGCCCGACTCCGTGCAGGCAAGCACGGCGGTTAAGGTTACCGACGTTGCGCTCGATCAGAGCACGCTTTCGTTGACCGTAGGCGGCGCAACCGCGACGCTCGTGGCAACGATTACGCCGTCGAACGCGGACAACCTCAATATCAACTGGAGCACCAGCGACGCAAACGTTGCTATCGTTGACGGCGTCGGCAAGGTGACACCGGTCGGAGTAGGTACCGCAACCATTACCGTTACCACGGTAGACGGCGGCAAGACGGACACCTGCGCGGTGACCGTAACAGAGGAGTAATAGCACCGGCTATTCTCAAATATCCACACTTCCGGAGCGCGGCGGCTGATGCCGCCGTGCTTCTGAATTTTACGACGAAATGGAGAAGAATATGGCTACATTAAAGTTAAACATCTACAAAGCAGACAACAAGAACGAAATCGAAAAGACCTACACCGCAGAAGGCTATGATCTCATGCTCGGAACCCTGCAGGACATCATGGCGGTGATCGACCTGGACAAGCTGAGCAACGCGAACGAGACGGAACTTGCGAAGATGGCCATCCGAGCGTTCGACCAGATCGCGCCGATCTTGCGCGACGTCTTCGTCGGAGTGAGCTCGGACGAGCTGCGCCGGACCAAGACGAAGGAGCTTGTGCCTTTGTTCGTAGATCTGGCACGCGAAGCAATCGGCACATTGAATCCGCTGAAGCAGGGAAACTGAGCCCGGCCGGCCTTCCGGACCGCCGGCCGATGAAGACACAGCTTTTTGAGGTGATTTTCAAGTTTTGCGAAAAATTCCCCGGAACGACGCCGTTTTCGCTGCGAAAAGAGCGCGCGCGGGAGTTTTTCGAGGTGTTTGCGGCGCTGATTCCTTACCTGCGCCATGAACAGAAAGCAAAGAACAAACCGTCGGTAATCCGGAAGCCGGCGGGAGATAATTGGTTTTAAGGTGACAATATGAGTTTTTGCGTTTACAAGCATACAGCACCAAGCGGAAAGATTTATATAGGCATAACATCACAGAAACCGACAGACCGATGGGGAAACGGCTGCAATTATGTGGCGAACAAATACTTCTATCGTGCAATTAAGAAATACGGTTGGAACAGCTTCCGCCACGAGATTCTTTTCGAAGGTCTCACAAAGGAAGAGGCAGAGAAAAAGGAAATTCAGTTAATTCAGAGCTTCGATGCGACAAACCCGCTTGTCGGGTTTAATTCCAGAAAAGGGGGCTCCGTTTGCTCGTTTTCGGCTGAAGCAATTGAGCGAATGAGTCGTTCTCATCTCGGAAGGCCAAACACACCGGAGCAGCGTAAGAAAATCAGCGAATCGCTGAAAGGCAGGAAGATCTCGAAGGGAACGCTCGGATTCCAATACAGCGAAGAATCGCGTCGGCGAATGAGCGCAGCACAGCGCGGAAAGCGGTTAAGCGACGAAACGAAGCTCAGAATCATCCGAAGCCGCACCGGAGTGATGACAGGCGCAGCAAACCACCGTTCGAAACGTGTGCAGAACATTGACACGGGTGAAATATTCGAATCTCAAGGAATTGCGGCGAAAAAGATGGGCATTTGTCAGTCAGATATAAGCCTATGCTGCCAAGGCCGCAAAAAGGCAGTCAAAGGCACAAGATGGAGATTCTACACAGAAAAGGAGGCCTAAAACATGCCTAATACCGATGTGACTCTGAATTTTAAGGCCGACATAAAGAACCTTAAGAGTCAAATCCAGGAGGCAAACCGCAACATCAAGCTCGCAAACGCAGAGTTCAAAGCGGCATCGACATCCATGGACTTTATGGCGGACAGCGCTGACGGCATTCAGAAGAAGCTGGAGCAGCTGAATAAGGTCTACAAAGCACAGAACACCATCCTCGACAGCTACAAGAAAGAACTCGAGCTCGTTGTGAAGGAGCAGGGCGAGAACTCGGCAGCGGCCGACAATTTGCGCATTCAGATCGCGAATCAGCAGGCGGCTATCAACAAGACGGCCGCAGAAATCAACAAATACGAGAACGCGCTCGAGAATGTCGACAAAAATATCGACAATGTAGCCGACTCGACCGAAGAGATGGCGGAAAGCACCAAGGACGCGAGCGAAGGCTTCACGGTGATGAAGGGCGTGCTTGCAGACCTGGCTGCGACAGCAATCAAGGCGGTCGTGCAGGGCCTCAAGGATATCGGAAAGGCCGCCATGGATGCGTGGCAGCAGTTCGACGAAGGCGTTGATACCATCATAAAGAAGACCGGAGCGACCGGAGAAGCGGCGAAGGAGCTCGAGACCAGTTTCGCGAACGTGTCGAAGCGAATCGTTGCAGACTCCTCGACGATCGGCAACGCGATGGGCGAACTGAACACGCGATTCGGCTTCACCGGTCAGGAGCTGGAGGACGCGACGGTCGCGTTCCTCAAATTCTCCGACGTGACCGGAGCCGACGCAGCTGATGCAGTTGCTGACGTTTCGAAGGCGCTCACAGCCGCCGGCAAGGACATGGGAGACTATCAGCAGATTCTTGACGCGCTGACCGTGGCCGGACAGAAGTCCGGTGTCAGCGTGACCAAGGTCTCGGACGCTCTCACGAAGTACGGAGCGCAGACTCGTGCGCTCGGCATGGATATCGAGGAAGTCGTCGCGCTGTTTGCTCAGTTTGAAGCCGCCGGCGTGAATAGTGAGGCAGCAATCGGCGGCATCGTAAAGGCGACGGGCAAGTGGCAGGCCGCCGGAAAAGACGCAGAGATTGAGCTCGCGGCAACCATTCAGGCAATCAAAACACAGACGAGCGAGCTGAAGGCCGCAGAGCTGGCGACGGAAGCGTTCGGCAATAAAGCGGGCCCGGAGCTGGCGGACGCCATCCGGAGCGGTCGTGTTGAGTTCTCGGAGCTCACCAAGGCGGTGAAAGATTCCGCCGGCGCAGTAGAACGGACGTTTGACGAGACACAGGACGCACCGGACAAGCTGAAGCTCGCCGTGCAGGGGCTCAAGACCGACCTGGCGCAGACGACGAACGAGCTCTTGACGGAGTTCGCTCCGGACATCGAAAAAGCGCTCGAGAAGATCGGCAAGGCGCTCAAGAATGACATCATCCCGGCGATCAAGAACGCGATCAAATGGGTGAAGGACAACAAGACCATGATCCTCACGACGCTTTCCTCGATTGCTGCGGGTTTGGTAGCCCTTAACGTGGTGAAGATCATCACGGGGCTCGTGAATGCGTTCAAGGCGTTCAAGGCCGCCCAGGAGGGCGCAACCGTCGCGCAATGGCTACTGAATGCAGCCATGAACGCGAACCCGATCGGCATCATCATCGCGGCCATCACGGCGCTCGTGACGGCGTTCGTGGTCCTGTGGAACAAATCCGAGGCATTCCGTGATTTCTTCATCGGCATGTGGGAAGTGATCAAGGAGGACGTCGGTGCGGTCATCGATTTCCTCAAGGCTCTCTTTGTTGAGGCTTGGGGCGTGATCAAAGACGCATGGGATGGCGTTGTTGAGTTCTTCAAAGGCGTCTGGGATGGCATCAAGAACGCGTTCAAGACCGCGAAGGATTGGCTCAGCGGTGTCTTCACAGGCGCATGGGATAAAGTCAAAGACGCATGGAACACCGTCAAGGACTTCTTCTCTGACATTTGGGATGGAATCAAGGACGTCTTCAGCGGCGTCGGCGATTTCTTCAAGGACGTGTTCGAGGGCGCGAAGAACGTCATCAAAACCGTGTGGGATGGTCTTGCGGCCATCGTCAAGGCACCGATCAACGTCCTGATCGACGGCCTGAACCTCTTCATCAAGGGCCTCAATAAGATACAGATTCCCGACTGGGTTCCGGGCGTCGGCGGTTACGGCATCAACATCCCGACAATTCCGAGGCTGTACCGAGGCGGCGTTCTTCGTCAAGGTCAGGTTGGTCTTTTGGAGGGCTCCGGTGACGAGGCAGTCGTTCCGCTTTCGGAAAACAAGGCATGGATTTCTGCGATCGCTCGCGAAATGCGCAGATCTATGCAGGCGGAAGGCCTTGCAGGCAATGTCGGCGGCACCGTGATCAATTTCAACCAAACAAACACGAGCCCGAAGGCTCTCGACCAGCTGGCAATCTACAGAGCGACGCAGAGACAGCTGAGCATGATCAAGGGGGTATTGCAGAATGCTTAAGGTTACGGCGACAAATCTCTACGGTCAGAGTTTGCAGGTTACCCAAAATTCTTCATTTCGTACGCTGGTGGCGGGGCTAAACCCGCCCACCGGCTCCGTTTTCACCATGGAGCTCGCCACGAAAGACGGCTCTTTGTTCAACACCGGCAAGGTGAACGAGCGCTTTATCACGCTCACCGTGTACCCGCAGGGCGACGTGGAAGCGGCACGGCATGAGCTTTACAAGGTTTTTAAGGTCTCGAAAGCTGTGAGCCTGTCAATCGAGGCCGGCAGTAGAAAATGCACGATTCTCGGCTACGTGGAGGACTTCCCGGCAGAATTTGACACGCCGGCGCAGTCTTTGCAGATCTCGATCAAATGCCCTGATCCGTTTTTTCGCGCGCTCTCGGACGTTTCCGCAAGCGTACCGACCGCCGGCACGGCCGTGACGGTTGCAAACACGGGAGACGCAGAAACGGGCGCAGAATTTGCCGTAACAGCGACGGGAGCCGTCGAAACGGTGACGATCAGCAACGCAACGACGGGCGAATCGTTCACGGCGAACGTCTCGATGGTCTCCGGCGACGTGCTGAAGCTCACGACGGTGCGCGGTCATCTTGGCCTCACGCTGACGCATGACGGCACCACGACGAACATCCTCAACCTCATGGGAAGCGGGAGCGATTGGCTCACGTTATGGCCGGGGAATAACAGCATAGCCTTCAACGCGACGAGCGGCGGAGCAAATGCGTCTATGGCGGTCACGTTTACGCCATTGTACGGAGGACTGTGATGACGAAAACAATCTTCTATTTCCTTGACGAGCAGCTGAACGTCCTGGCAGCGGTCGACCAGTACCAGAGCGCAATCTTCACGGGCCGTTATTACGTCGAGGGTGATTTCGAGCTGTATCTTCCTGCTACGCTGGAGATCCTCGCGCTCGCCGAGTCTGCTGCGTTTGTCGCACGAGCTGACAAGCCGGAGGTTTGCGGCATCATCGAGAACGTGGGAATCTCTACAAGCGCGGAAAGCGGTGACGTTGTGAGCGTCTCCGGGCGCGATGCCTCGGCTCTTTTGGAGCGTCGAATCGTTTGGAAACAAACGACCTATTCCGGGAACGTCGAGAAGGTCATCAGAAACCTGATCGAGTCCTCGTTCATCAATCCGGAGATCCCTGCGCGTGCGGTGTCGAACTTCGAGCTCGGTGCCGAGATCGGTCTGACGCAGAAGATTCGCGTGCAATATACAGGCGACACCGTTTCGAGCGCAATACAGGCCATTTGTAAGAGCGCCGAAACCGGCTACCGTGTGAAGCTCGACCTGCAGAACAAAAAGTTCGTGTTCGAGCTGTATCAAGGCATAGACCGCAGTTTTGCGCAGAATACCGTGCCGTTTGTGGTGTTCTCGCAGGATTTCGAGAATCTCGTAACGTCTACTTACCAGGAGAACGGCGCCAACGTCAAGAACGTGCTGCAGGTGGCCGGCGAAGGCCAAGGCAATGAGCGCGTGAAGGTTGCCGTCGGCAATGCTTCCGGCATTGGACGCAAGGAGGCGTTCGTGAACGCGCAGCTGAAGAGCAACAACCAGGGCGAACTGGATGCTCTAACGTATCAGAGCCTGCTGGCGCAGGACGGTGCGCAGCGCCTCGCGGAGCTTCAGCCGACGCAGCAGATCGACGGCGAGGTCGCGCCGAGCTATAACTTCGAGATCGGCGTCGACTACAACCTCGGCGACATCGTTCAGATCGAGAACGAGTACGGCAAAAGTATGCAGCCGCGCATCACCGAGGTGATTGAGAGCTGGAGCGTGGAGGGATATACGTGCATTCCGCGCTTCGAGGAGCTCGTTGAGTAACGCTTTTACTCTTCCCCATACATAAAAATCCCCTTGCGAAGAGGAGGCCCGCCGGCCTCCTTTTTGCTTGCAGTTTTCGCCGGCGGCTGGTACAATGTGAAAAGCGAGTTTTCTGTGCCCTGTCAGTAAATGTATGTCAAAATCCTCGGAAACCCTTGAAAATAGGGCATTTATTACATGCCTTTTAATCAAGTTGTCGCGGGTTCGAATCCCGCGTGCTTCAAAGCAAGTAAAACCGCGCATTTCCCTATAAAACAGGGGCTTGCGCGGTTCTTTTTATGTGTTCGTTTGTGCCTGTTTGCGGTCCGTTGTCGTCAGTCAAAAGTATGTCAAACGGCACCGTCCGTCAGTCAAACTGTCAGTCAGGCAAAAATGGCGTCGAGCTTGCCCCGGACGGCTTCCTTCTCCGCATCCAGGTGCGCATATACCTCGAGGATCATCTTCGTGCCGGAGTGGCCCATGAGAGCAACGGCCTGCTTGATTGAGACGTCCGAGTAATAGAGCTGGGTGGCGTAATTATGGCGGAACCAGTACGCCGTGAGCTCCGGGCGGCCGAGCTTCTGCCGTATCTTGTTCCAGAAGCGCACGTATACCGTTTTTGTAAAGTCCGGGAAGAGGAGCGCGTCGGCTCCTGCGCCGGACATTGTGCGGACATCGTACCACGGAGCGATGCACGACACCAGCGAGGCCGGCAGCGGCACCGATCGGAGGCTCTTGTCGGTCTTTCCACATGTGCGCAGCTGCGCGGAGTTCTCCGGGAACGTGATGACCTGGCGCACGTCGACGGTGCGCGCGATCAGATCCACGTCACGCAGACGGAGCCCGAGAGCTTCCTCACGGCGCAATCCGCAGCCAAACAGGAGAAAAACGAACGCTTTTTCTCGATTGTCGAGTGGCGCGGCGTGTAAATTTGCCACCTCTGACGCGCTGAGAGCCCGTTTTTCGCGTTTTTGGGCTTTTGGCGGTAAATATATCCTTTTGCACGGATTTGAGGCAAATATGCCCGTTTCCGTCGCTTGTTCACAAATTTGCTTTAACAGCGTGAGCATGATTTCGGCAGTTCTTCGGCGGTCATAGAGTGAATTGACCGCTTTTTGTATGTCTGCAGCTGTAAGATCCCGCATTTTGATGCCGGCGAAGAGCGGCGCGACATGGTAGCGAAGGCTTCGCTCGTACATTTGGCGCGTGTTCTCGGAGCGCGTCACCTTGAAGACGTCGAGGTAATTGCGGCAATAATCTGCCACAAAAGCGGAGCCGGACGCCTTGCCGATCTCGCTCTTTGCGTTCCTGATCTTCGCCTCGAGCTCTGCGACGGTGCGGCCGTAGAACGTGCGCATGATGCGCTTGCCGTTCTGATCGTAGCCCACGCGAAACTGGTACTGGTATCGCCCATCTTTGCGCCTGGAGTATTTTGCCATGGTATCACCTCCTCGCTAACGTTTGGTGATCTTCAACAATTCGATATACTTACGTAGTAGCTCCTTTTGCTCGTCGTCAAGGCTTTCGACCGCGATGAGGAGATCCTTGTCGCTTGATGTCACTACGAAATCAATTAGGCGCTCGACGTTTCGCGCCATAGGCACGTCGTAACCCATGAGCCAGGCCTCGGAGACGTTCAGCGCATGACCAAGAACGAAAAGTTTATCCTGGTTCGGTTCAACGGTTCCCTTCACCCAGATGCTCACGTTCGCCTTGTTAATTGAAATGTGGAACTGTCTGCAGAACGGCTGGCATTTGTTCACAATGTCGACCTGTCTCAGGCCTCTCTCTGCCATAATCTGTTTCAATCTCTGCGATGTGTTTGAAACTTTCCTCGTCTCCATATTAACACCTCCTTCCATGGTCATTATATCACGCTTTCGGAAAAATTAAAACTTTTTTAGTTAAAAGTGAAACTTTTGTATTGACAAATCGGTGAAAAAGTCGTATGTTTGACGTGTAAGTAAAAATTACGACGAAAGGAGGAACGGCATGGAGGGCTACGATTACAGCAAATTGAAGGGCAGAATCGTCGAGAAATGCGGAAACCTCGGCAATTTCTCGGGTGCGATGGGCTGGAGCTTACAGACGCAGCAGAAGAAGATGGCCGGCAAAGTGGCATGGACGCAGCACGACATCTCGAAGGCTCTGAAGGTCCTCGATCTGGCGCCGGAGGATATCCATATTTATTTTTTTGCCGCGCGAGTCTAAAGTTTGACTCAAGGAGGTCAAAACCATGTACGAAAAGCGATTCATGACCATTCCGGAGCTCGTGAAGCTCGGAATCCCGAAAACGATACTCTACGAGATCTGTCACACGCCTGGGCAGCGGATTGCGGTGCAATTTACCAAGGGCGGAACGTGGCGGATAGACACCACAAAGCTCGATGAAGAGCTGAAAAGGAGGGCTGTATGAGACTAAGAGACTACGATCACCCGATTCTCTCGCTTTTGGCGATCCTGCTCGTGATAGTGTGCTTCGGCTGTGCGCTGAAGGACGGAGACGAGCCGGAGAGACTTCCGGAGGAAGACATCGAGACCGGGCGCGTCGTATGGGCGACCGCAACGGCAGCGGCTACCAGCACGCCGACGAACACGCCGACACAGGCACCGACTGACACACCGACACCGGAGCCGACAGCAACGAACACACCGGCACCGACGAACACACCGACGCAGAAGCCTACCGCCGGCACGGTTGGAGTGAAGCAGGCAGAAGTCAACGGCACGCACGGCTGGAAGCCGTGGGCATGGTATACCGCCTGCAATGACAGATCAAGGCCACAATGGAGGCTTCAGCAGCTCGCAAAGACGGACGAGATGGGCCGCAGAATCGTGCAAGATCCTCTCGGTGAGTGGCGCTATTGTGTTGCGCTTCCGGTCTATTGGGCCGGAGGAACAAGCGACGATATCGGGCGCTGCTTCGATCTGATCATGGCGAACGGTGCGACGCTCAAGTGCGTGCTCGGCGATACGAAGAAACTGGAGCACTCCATCAACGGCGCCGGCAAGTACGGAAAAGGCCATAACGAGATGGTCGAGGTGCAAGTCGATGGCTCGGTTCTGTATTTGGAAGTAGCGCAGCGCGGTGATGCTTCATTTTTCGGAGCTGAATGGCAGGGCGACGTAGCAGAGGTTGTAGTCTTGGATATGTTTATCGACGGTTTTGGAGGTTGATATGAGTGCATTTTGTGAAGAGAGAAGCCCGCGCGAGTCTCCATGCAAGTATTGCGAGGAACACGCACCGGGATGCCACAATCCGGACACCTGCAAGAAATGGAAGGACTGGAAAGAGTGGCAGACGAAGAGAGCCCGCGAGATCTGGGAGCAGAAACACAACGAGGCATATTACGGACGCATCGGAAAGAAGAAAAACAGAGGCAACGCACGAGTGGCGAAGCAGCTGAAGGCAGCGAAGAAAGGAGACCAAAATGGCAAAGTCACAATGTGATCGTATTCTCGAGTATATGAAGACCGGCAAGGAAATCGAGCCGCTTACGGCTCTCGGAAAGTTCGGCTGTTACCGCCTCGGAGCGCGAATTTTCGACCTGCGATACCGCGGTCATGTGATTCAGATGACGAAAGTCTACTACAAGACCGAGGAAGGTCAAACGAAGTTCTACGCGAGCTATAAGCTCATTAAGGAGGCACCGAGTGAGGAAAGCGTTCCGGCCGTACAAGCTCAGGACCGAGCAGAAGTATAAGAACCGCAAGACCAGCTCGGACGGCAAAGTCTTCGACAGCAAGAAAGAGGCGAAGCGCTTCGAGTTTCTGAAGGCGCTGGAGCATAACGGCATCATCACGAACCTCGAGACTCAAAAGAAGTTCGTACTCGTGCCTACGCAGCGGGAACCGGACACGATCGGGCCGCGTGGCGGGAAGATCCCCGGCAAGATCATCGAGCGCGAGGTGAGCTATTTGGCGGACTTCGTTTATACGGTCGTCGAGGATGGCCGGCAGGTGGTCGAAGATACGAAGGGCTTCAGGACACCGGAATACGTGATCAAGCGGAAGCTCATGCTGTACGTCCATGGGATCATAATAACCGAAATTTGATTCTAACGGCGCGAAAACAGCTCGATAGAACCAAAAACGGTCACAAGACGGAAGCGAGGGATATTCGTGGTAACTACAAAATGGCAAGTGCAATATTTCAATTATTTCACAAAGACCTGGGTGCCGCTCAGCGGCTTCATGACAGACTTCGCGAAGGCGTACAAGAGGCTCTTATGGTACGACTCGCAGGGGGATAAGGTCAGACTTAAGAAAGTGGAGGGAACAACATGAAGAAGGTATTGATTATTGACGGGAAATCTTGCGAGGTTGACACCTGCAAGAGATGCGGAGGAGAACCGTTTTTCCGGTTCTCGCCGGCTGGCAAGTGGTCGATCGAGTGCCTTGAGTGCGGAGAGGCTACCGACGCCAGCAGCGACCTCAACAAGGTCGTGAACGATTGGAACGAGGAGGGCGACGCATGAAGATCTACATATCGGGCCCGATTACCGGGCTACCGCAAGCCAAAGCAAGAGCGAACTTCGCGGCAGCGGCCGATCAGATCCGACGCAAAGGTCACGAGCCGGTCAATCCGTGCTTGACGCAAGAGCTGCTCGATCCGAAGACAACGAGCTGGTCGCAGTATATGGAGGTTTGCCTGGCGTTGCTTCGTGTTTGTGACGCGCTTGTATTCCTTCCGGGAGCTGCGCGCAGCAAGGGCTCGAATCTGGAAGCTTTCGAGGCAAGGAACCACAACAAGAAGGTCTTCATGAGCATCGAAGAGATCTACGAGGAAATAGGAGGCAGGGAATAATGCAAGATGTCAAATGGATAAAGCTCTACACGGATTTTCCGAACAACCGGAAGATCAAGCAGCTGATGAAGCTGCCGAACGGTCCGAGCTGCGTTTGCGTTTGGGTGTTCCTCATGTGTCTCGCCGGAGACATAAATGAGAACGGTTCCCTATACTTCACGGACGAGCTTCCCTATACCGACGAAATGCTCGCCGATCAGTTCGATCTGCCGGTGAAAACGGTGCGGCAAGCGCTAAATCTTTTCGAAAAATTCGGAATGATTGAGATAATTGACGACGTTTTGCAGCTGAGAAACTGGGAGAAGTACCAGGCAGCGGACCGACTCGAAAAAATCAAAGAGCAGGACAAAATAAGGGCTCGAGCGTATCGAGAGCGCAAACGGATCGCAGCGAAATCAGAACAGAATCACGTGACGCATCACGTGACGCGTCACAGCGATATCACGGCGAATCACGCAACAGATATAAGAGATAAGAATATAGAAAAAGACTCTCCCTTACGGGAGAGAGATACGCACGCACACACGCGCGAAGGAATAGGCGTTTATAAGAACGTTTTCCTCTCAGACAACGAACTGGAGGAGCTAATGAATGCCTATCCGGATACATGGGCGCAGATGGTCAACAACCTGAGCAGCTACATGAAGAGCACCGGCACCGAATACGCCAACCATTACGCGACCATCATGCGATGGGCTGACCAGGACGCGCAAAGAGCATCGAAGCCGGAAGGCGAGTATTCGGCTTATAACAACGACGATTTGAAGAAATGGGCAGAAAAGGAGGATTGAAACATGGCAGTAAGTGAGAAACGGAAGAACTACACGGAGTTTTTGCAGAAGCTGAGAGAGGAGTGCAACAAGAGAACGGCACAGGAGTGCAAGATTTGCCCGCTCGATACGGCGTGCACTCTTGGCTTCAACAACCTTAGCGACGAGCAGATTCACGACGTCGTTGACGTGATCATTGGATGAAAGGAGAAGAGCATGATAAACGAGAAGGATAAGGGCGAGATAGCACAGGAGTATCGACTGGCAAAGGACAAGGAAGAGCAGATTCAGATCCTCGCGCAGCTGTACGCGGTGCCGGCGGGCGAGATTCGCGGCATTCTGTACGAGCGGCAGCTCTTCCCGATCGGCGCGAAGGAGATCATCAAGGCAGCCGAGAAGATCATCGACGGCTTGACCTTCGGAGGCCTTCGGAACTACTTCAAAGCCTTCACAGGTCTGGACACGAAACAGGCGAAGAAGATCTTCAAGGACTTCTCGCATTGTCAATGGGGTTTTGACACCGACAACGTAGGCGAGGCGCTGGCAAAGTGCGATAACGCGCTGAAGATTTCAACCGAGAGATCCTTGCGGAAGGGCCCGAGGAAGAAGACAGAGCAGAAGCCCGAGCTCGTTCCGGCACCTGCGGCAGCGGCGCAGCCGTTCACCGACATGCAGGCAGGTCTCATGATCGCGGCGCTGATCAGCCTCGTGACCGAGAAGGAGTTCTTGCGGGATCAGATGAACAAGGACATCGAAGGCCTTCACAAGCGTGCGCAGGAGCTCCTCGACGAGGGCGATGCAAAGCTGCAGGAGGTCAACAAGCTCGATACGGAGATTGCAACAGGCAGGCAGCTGCTCGAACAGCTGAGGGAGCAGAAGAAAGAGGAGGCGTAAACCATGGCAAGGCTTAACCTTAAGGCGGACAACAAGAACCAGGAGATAGTTCTCGCCTATTTGGAGGAGAATGCGAGCGACGAGCTCGTGGAGAAGATCAACGCCGGCAAGAAGACGATGGCAGGCTGCTGGTCGTTCATTACGGCAAAGGCGAAAGCAAAGGCAACAAGCAATTGCGCCGTGATCGAGGACGTTGAGGTCTTCGGCTGGGCGGTGCATTACTTCGAGGAGACTGACGAGGATCTGAAGAAGGAGAGCGACGCCGAGAAGACGTTCATGCAGAAGGCGCGCGAGGAAACGGCGCGCAAGCGCGAGATTGAGCGCAAAAAGGCGTATGAGGAGCAGCTGAAGAAACAGGCAGCGGAAGCCGAGAAGAAGGAGCAAGAGCGTAAGGAACGCGAAGCGAAGAAGGCAGCGGAGCAAGAAGAGAAGCGCAAGAAGGCCGAGGAGAAGAAGACCGGAGCCGTTTCCGGCCAGTTCAGCCTCTTCGACATGCTTACGGAGGGCTAACACATGGGCGACAATTTCAGACTGTACAACAGAGACAAGGACCGCGTTCCGGTGGCGATGCCTCTCTGCGAGCTTCCTGTGCCGGCGATCCTTACCGAGTTTTTGCAGAACAACATGCCATTCGGCTATTACTGCGGCGGGATCATTGGAAAATACAACAACGCGACCACAATCAACCACATGCGAGCCTATTGGTGCGTAGCGGAGTCGTATGAGATTCCGGGAGAGCAGCCTGAGCTGATGCTTCGCTACTTTGCGACCAAGTGCACAAACAAGCGCGGCTTCGAGATGGTTGAAGTCATGCGGGAGAGCCCCGGCGAGAAATATGTCTACTATCGCAACATGTTTTACCGCCAGCTCTGCGGCTGGTGTAACGTCTACAGGTGCGAGGACGTCAAGACGCGCGGCGGATATTACGGATACAATTACAAGCTGTTTGAAAAGGACGATTTCAACGTCTGGCGGGCCGAGTTCCCGAAGTACAAGCCCGGCGTATCGTACCGTTTCGTCAATCCGCTCTTTGTGAATACGCTCGAAAAATATAGATATAGCGGCTTTCAGCAGAAAAACGCCTGCAACATGGTCACATACCTGCGCAAGTACAACGAGAACCACGGCATCGAGTTCTTCGGGAAGCTGGGAATCTCGCCGGCGAAGAGCCTTGTGACTAAGGCGACGAAAGACGGCAATTTTCGCAAGTATCTGCGAGACAACGCAAAGCAATGCGCGATGGCATCGGCGACCGCCGTCCTGTATGCGTACAAGAAGCGCATTCCGATCATGGACGCATGGGATGAGATCAACGACAAAAGCTATGCAGCGCGGAAGCTGTACGAGCACAGCACCGTCGCCAAGCTGATCCCGAAGGCACACGACCGCAGGAAGATTTACGAGTACGCGCAAGGCGTCGGGCTTCGGAACTACGACGACTATTTGACTGCGGTGCATTACCTCGGGCTCGACCTGAATGACACAAAGGTGATCTTCCCGAGAGAATTCAAACGGATGCACGACCTGCGGATTGACGAAGCGGCAGCGGCGAAGGCCGAGAAGGACAAGCAGGCGAAGCGAAAACTCGACGAGGATTTTGAGGCGGCTGCTGTCGGTTATGCTTTTGCGGCGTTCTCTCGCGCCGGCGACGCTTACGCGATTGTCATGCCGGTGCGGCGTCAGGAGCTCACCTACGAAGGCAACGCGCTGAATCATTGCGTCGGCTGTATGGGCTACGACTTGCGCATGGTGAAAAAGCAGAGCTTCATCGCGTTCCTGCGGAAGTCGGACGAGCTCGAGAAGCCGTTCGTCACGATTGAGTTCAATCTGAACAGCGAGAAAATCGTGCAGATCTACGGAGACCACGATTCGAGACCATCGGAGGACGTTATCACCTGGTCAAAGAAGTGGGAAAAGTACGTACAGAAGCACCTCCGGGAGAAGGCAAAGGAGAAGACCGCGCAGCTGGCTGCGGCAATGCGAAGGAGGGAACGATGAGCGAAAAATACACGCGCCCGATTTTATATCTATGCGATCCAAACAAAAACACGAGATGCGGAAAGAGTAGTTGTCAATGGGCCTGCAGGATGACGGCCGAAAAGGAATACAGCGTCGACGGTCGCCCGCTAACGGATGAAGAAGCGATTAAGATCCAGGAAGAAGCGGAAGCAGAGCACGAACGCCGCGACAGCGTTATTTTATCATTTTCGGATTTCCAGGACTTGTGCATGTATCACAGCACTCACATGATTGACTACGATGAGCAAGAAAGCATTTGCGAGAAGCCCGACAGAATACCTGAGGGAGAAAGCTGTGCCGATTGTTGCGCGTTTGTTTGCCCGTATACGGAATGGAACAATAAACCGGAGGAAGAGGCATGAGCTTATACAAATGCGATCCCAAGAAACACAAGAAATGCAACCGCCGGAAGATGAAAGGCGTTTGCGGCGAGTGGTGCGTGCTTACGACCGTCTCGCAGTACAGCGTCGACGGTGTACCGCTCGGAGAGGCAGAAGTGGAGGCCATCGAGGACCAGCTCCGGGAGAGCGTCGAGCCGGGGCTTCGAATCGGTGCGGCGGTGGACTGGTTCCCGACGACACGGGCAGCGGAGGAAGAGCCCGACACGGAGCTGGAGCCGGGCAGGAAGGAGCAAGAGGATGATTTCAGCGAATGAGGCCCGCCTGCGGAGTCAGAGCGGAAAAATGTATGAAGAATTTTAAAAGACCGTGGAGCCGGCGATCACGAAGGTGTCAAATGATGGTGGTTACAACGTCACGCTTTTCTGTTCGTGGAGGATTGCCGACGAGCTTCTCGACAAGATGACGGAAGAGCTGACGAGACTCGGCTATGATGTGCAAGTGGACGGCCGCGAAGTTGCGGAGCAAATGACTTGCGATAACTTCGGAGACCGACACGTCAGAATTTCGTGGGAAACACAGAAAGGAGACGTTTATGGCATTGATTGACAAAACCGTTCAGGTTGTTATTGAGATTCCAGAGTTCAACTACAAGAACATCATGAAAGTAACAGAGGGCGACATTGACGAAGGGATTGTGATGGATGCGATCAGAAAGGGCCAGCGCCTTCCGGACACTCACGGTAGATTGATAGACGCGGCTCCGCTCTTGGGTGAAATAAATTTTGCGTGTAGTTTGAATACATACAACGAGGCGAAGAGGATTGTATACAGAGCGCCGACGGTAATCGAATCTCACGTAAGCGAAGAGGAGGCAGACGATGGCAGAAGTGACGAAAGACCTTGATGCGCTCGTGAGCGTGTTCCTCGATGACTTCCGCGACGCGGAGGTGCCGGAGCGAGCTGAGGGAGACAAGTGGCCGCTTCGTCCGTGCCCGTTCTGCGGAGGCTGGCCGCACCTGGCTGCGCGCAAGACGGTCACGATCGACGGCATCAGCGGCAAAGCAAGATACGCAAAAAAGGAGTGGTTCGTCGAGCCAGGCTGCAAAATCCCGTGCTTCTTTTACTCGGTTTATGTGAAAGCGTTCCCGATTGTAGGAGGCACGAATGGGCTCGGATTTGAGACCAGGCAGGCAGCGATAGACGCATGGAACAAGAGGGGAGGCAAAGCGTGAAAAGAATTGAAGAACTTGTGAACCACATAGCCGACTGCAACGAAAAAGGAATGACACCGGAAAAATGGATACCGGAGCTCATGGTCGAAATAGCAGTTTCGCTGGCGCGCATTTGCGACGCAATAGAGCAGGAGAAACCGGCGAATGGTATTTCTGACGAAGCAGCGGGGGAGGGAGGCAAGACATGACGAAAGCGGAATTTGCAGACATAGCCGCAGCGATGCGGACATATTACCCGCGCGAGCAGCTGCTTCCGAACGATCAGGCCATGACGAGATGGTACGAGATGCTGGAGGAATACAACGCGGCAGCGGTCGAGAAGGCGCTCAAGCATTGGGTGCGGACGAACAAGTACAGCCCGAGCATCGCGGAGCTGAGAGATCTGGCGCAGGGCGTCACGGATGGCAGAATCCTCGACCTCGATGAGGTTCAGCAGATGCGCCGGGCGAAAGCGTGCGAGAAGATCGAACTCTTGCCGTCGACGCTGCACGTCATCAACGAAGACGGCACCGTTAAAAAGGTGGAGGTATAGCATGGGAGCAATTGAAAGGTTTTGGATTTGCCCGCAATATGAAAACCTGCGCAGGATGCGACAGGAGCCCGAGCGCTTTTTCCCGGGAGACAAGCCGCCGTATTTCTGCAGCGAGTGCATCGGGCCCGCGATGCCGGAGATGCGAACGCGGTGCTGCGTGATCTACGCGACGGAGAAGGACATCAAGACGAAGCTCCAGCGGCAGCGGTTGGCTCGGAAGATCAACAGAGCCCTGCGGAAGCGCAAGAACATTATGAACGCTGAGATGAAGGCGGCCGCGAGGTTTTGGCAGACGGCGCTCGGAAAGGATGGAGCGAAATGAGAATACCGGACGGGAAAGTTTTAATCTACAAAATCGAATGTAAGCCGGGCGTTGATCAGTTAGAGTTTGAGATTCACGTCGATGACAAGGAACTCGTTACATGTAAGAACTGCATACATGCGCGGCACGATTCGACATGCGGAGAAAAAGAATATCTTTGTTCGCTGTGGTTAGAGTCAGAAGATCAAGATTACGCGGTTCCTGCAGACGGTTTTTGTCACAACGGAGTGGCGCGTAAGAGCGCAGAAGATTGCGACGATGATTGTGAGCATTGCGACTATGTGACTTGCCCGAAGGAGGAAGAAGATGAATCTTGAGGAACTTATTCGATCGGCCGCAACGGCAGCGGCACGGAAGACGGTGCAAGAGCTGAAGCGCTCCGGGATGATTGTGGACACAGGCACAGGGATGACGAGATACAAGCGCGCCGAGGCAATCCTTCGGCGGTACGGTGAGAAGAAGATAGGAGCAGAACAGGCGCGGAGAGTGGAACAGGCTCTCGCCGGCATAAGCGAAGAGCCCTATGCGGAAGTGATCCAGCTGTTCTACTTCGAGAGCAAGACGAACGCGGAGATTGCGGAGATGCTGCACGCATCCGACCGGACGATTCAGCGAAAGCGGCAGCGGCTCGTGCAGAAGCTCTCGGCAAAGCTCTGAGGGGTGACAGCAAATTTGTCAGGGTGACAGCCCTGCGGAAGCCTCGCGAGGCCTTGATTGACAAGGCTTTGCGGGGCTTTTGAATTGTCAGAAAATATTGTCGTATGCAACGCATATATAAATAACTTACAATTAAGACGGAAGAAGGTGGGAAAGGAGTGGATCATATGACATTTGCGGAATACATTAAACCCGAATTGTTGATTCTCGTGCCGGTTCTCTTCATCCTGGGGTGCATCATCAAAGACAGCGACACGATTCAAGATAAATACATCCCGGCGATACTCGGCGCGGTAGGCATTGCTCTGTCGCTTCTGTACGTGCTTGGCTCGACGAACATCTCGGCGACGTCAATCTTCACGGCAATCACGCAGGGCATCCTGGTGGCAGGTGCCGCCGTTTATACGAACGAGTTCATCACTCAGCTGCGCAAACCGGACGAGAAGCCGGCGAGCGAGGAAGAAGGCGGTGAATGAAATGGAGCTCTCCGTTTGGTTGCCGTCATTCATAACCGGCGCCTTTGCATTTCTTGGCGTCGTCTTCACAGCACGGAAGAACCGTGAGAAGACGATCGAAGAAATGAAGAGTACGCAGGAAAAGCAGAATATTATCGTCGAGGCGCAGATCAGCGAGATCAAGAAGGACATCAACCGCCTCGAAGAAAAACAAGACAAACACAACGGCCTGATCGAGCGGGTTTACAAGCTCGAACAGACCGACGCGGTGATCATCCAGCGCCTCAATGACATGGATGGAAAACCGAGCAGAAGAGCGGCGAACGGTTAGCCGCAAACGTGGATTATTTGAGATTGACATACACGCGCGCATACAAGCAAATAAGGCGCGACAGCAAAAAGGGAGTGAGGCCATGGGCCGCAATAACAAGCCGATCGATTACGAAGAACGCATTCGTCCTCGACTTGCCGAGATAGAAAAATTGAGCGAGACGCTCGTCGACGCGTCTCTCGCTTCGGTCCTTGGCATTAGCAAGAGAATCCTCAGCCGGTTGAAAAAAGATCATCCGGAATTGATGGAGGCAATCGAACGAGGGAAGCTAAAACGCTCAAGTAAATACAAGACGGTTATACTGCCGAACCTTGCGAAAATCTCCGACATGTATCAGACAATGACAGAGACGGAGATAGCGCAGGAACTCGGCATTTCCAGGGCAACGTGGACAGATTACAAGGCAACGCACGAAGAGCTGCGGGAAGCGCTGCAGCGAGGCCGTGCAAAGATATGCAGCCGCGTAAAGGCTGCAATGCTCGCGGCGGCGGAAGGCGACGAGCTGGTCGACGTTCGCGAGATCCGGGAGCTCGACGAGAATGGGAACATGATTGTGACCAAGATCGAGAAGGTGACACGGAAGGCAAAGAAGGACGTCGTGGCTCAGCATTTGCTGCTTAAGAATTATGATGAGACTTGGAGGAACGACGACTTCGAGACGATGGAGCTGAAGAAAAAGCAGGTCGACATCGCGCAGCAGAAGGCAGACGCATCTGAATGGAGCTAAGGAGGCGCACATGATTATTCCCGAATTAGTGGCCGGCAAGGACGCCGACGGGTTAATTGAATACACCACCGCACAGCTCGGGCTTCCGTATTGGGTTGGCACGTTCGGCCAGACGGCAACGCGGGCGCTTCTTGATTATGAGAGCGGACGGTTCCCGGAACATTACACGGCGAAGGACTTCGAGAGCCAGTTCGGTCTCCGAGTGCATGACTGCTGTGGTTTGGTGAAGGGCTACCTGTGGAGCAAGACGCCGACGTCTCCGCCGGCATACAACGGCGCGCAGGATTGCAATCCTCGCATGTTCTACGAATACGCAAAAGTGAAAGGCACGATTGACTTCGACACGTTCGCGAAGAACGCAAAGAAGGGCCTGCTTGTATTTGATCCCGGGCTTGAACACGTTGGCGTGTGGACCGGCAAGAGCATCCACGAGGCGCGCGGTCACGCTTACGGCGTTGTCGAGACGAAGCTTGTCAAATCGCGCTGGAAGTATTGGGCCGAGTGCTGTTTCATCAAGTACGCGGCAAGTCCTGATCCTGCGCCGGCGCCTGGTCAGATTATTATCGACGAGCCGCCGATGATCCGCAAGGGAAGCACGGGCAAGGCCGTGCAGGTTTGGCAGTCCATCATCGGCGCAAATCCTGACGGAATTTTCGGCACCGAGACCGAGAAGAAGACCAAGGACCTGCAGACAAAGGCAGGCATCGAGGTCGACGGAATCGTCGGACCGATCAGCTGGACGGCTGGGATGAATACGCTTTAATCGCCATGGTTATCTCTCCTCAACGAAGGTAAGACGCACAGAGCAATCGGGCACGGCCCGCCGACGGACGGGCCGGCGTTCGATTGTCAGCCATGGATTAACAGGAGGGGCGAATGTATTCGCTCGATACATTTTACAAATCAAAAGAGTGGGAAACGTTCCGGCAGATTGTCATCGCAGACAGAACAAAGCCGGACGGCTTCGTATATGACGAGGAGACAGGGCGGCCGATCGTGAGGCCTTACGACTTAATCCTTCACCACAAGATCCCGCTCACCGAGGACAACGTGAACGACGTCATGGTCTCGTTGAACCCGGACAATATCGAAATCGTTTCACATAAGACGCACAACGCAATTCACGACCGGCTCGGCATGGGAAGGCGTGAAGTGCTTCTTGTTTACGGTCCACCGCTTGCCGGCAAAACAAGCTGGGTGCGCGAAGCAAAAAGCGACGGCGATCTGGTGGTTGACCTTGATTCGATTTGGTCATGCGTGACGGGCTTGCCGCGTTACGTAAAGCCGCCGAAACTGCGGGGCGTTGTTTTCAAGATTCGGGATCAGCTGCTCGACATGATCAAGCACCGCTTCGGCAAATGGACGAAGGCCTACATCATCGGAGGCTACCCGAACACAGGAGAGCGCGAGCGTTTGATCAACGAGCTGAACGCGACGCCGGTCTTCATCGAGGCAACACAGGCGGAATGTCTTGAGCGTTTGGAAAATACGACGGACGGCCGCAACGTGGACGAATGGGCGGACTATATAGCGGACTGGTTCGGCCGTTTTACTCCCCCCGGTGCAGATTTTTGAAAAGGCCTCGAGGGAG